>Ga0207674_10000054_pt1 | contig 114198 bp, 101 predicted proteins | sample KBSCornC72_FD_184303 | JGI IMG/M metagenome (GOLD analysis project Ga0207674, IMG submission 184303) | Corn rhizosphere microbial communities from Kellogg Biological Station, Michigan, USA - KBS Corn C7-2 (SPAdes) (version 2) | ecosystem: Host-associated > Plants > Roots > Rhizosphere > Soil ...
CCGCACAAAGAACGAGGGTGTATCGATTGGATTGACGCCGTTGGTTGCCTCGTTGTCGTTGATCCTTAAGGTGGCAGTCGCCGGTGAACCCAATGAAGCCCCACTCGGATTACTCAAAGTAATCTGGAACGTCTCTGACCCTTCCGCATAGACGTCATCGACAATCGGGATCACTATCGTCTTGCTCGTTTCCCCTGCCACAAACGTTAGCTCTCCGACTCCCGTCAGATAATCACAGCGCGACGACGCCTGACCCGTAATTAGATTGCAAACATTGGATCCGGAATTATCGCTCGTGGCGTAATCGACGGACACTACTCCTGACGTGTCACCTGTGCGAGTAACCCCTACATTCAACGAAGTGCCATTTTCATTGGCGTTAAAAGTAGTCGCGGACAATTGAATGGTGGCCGGATTCGAAGCCGTGTTCCAGCCAATATCGCGCAAGAGCGAAAAGGTAAGATCATTTGGAAGATTGACGCTGTGAGTCAGATCGCCATTGATGTTTGGCTCCATCAATTGGTTTGGAAACATGCTCGTATCGAAGTGTGAAACTGAAGATCCATCGTCTATCTGGGGAGGCGCATACAACTTCGCCCTGTTAGAGGAGTCAGCACCTGCCAGAACACTTGGGTCCTGGAAGACTGAGGCGTTGATTGGACCACCGAGTTGAGCTCTGATTGCGTTGGCGTCGCTGAGATTCAAGCTGACTGACGGAATCACGATCGTTGGATCCGTGCCGGCCATCCCCGGGGGAATGCTTGGATCCTGACTTGTGCTTACGTTTCCAATTACCACCGCCAACGCACCTGCATTTTGAGCATTCTTCACCTTATCTACAAATAGACAATTGCCGCGATCGATAAATGCGATCTGCCCGGTGACGCCGGTCATGGCCGAGCACCCGTCTATGACTGAAGGTCTGACTAACGACGCAGTGACTCCGGGAAATGAAACCTGTGGTCCAAATTCAGCGGTACCGATGGCGTAGTTCCTTGCAATAACTGGTGGAGAATTAATCTTCAGCGTCGGCTCGCCCTCGAGCACTGTCGGGACGGCAGCGGTAACCTGAGACCCTGTCCAAACCAGATTTCCATCATTTTTTGCTGAAGCTAATCGTTCAGCGTCAGTCATGTTGATCCAACGTTTCCCAGAAGTGTTGTCACGCAGGAACTGATCGAAGACTGAAGGAAAACCAGTATCAAAAGCGCCGGTAGTGACGTCTGTAAAACTCTGAAAACCCAGGCCGTGACCAAACTCATGAAGCAAGACTGAAACAAGATCAGGCCCATCACCATGATTGTTGTCAAAGCCGAGATACCACGGAGTTCCGGAAAAGCAGGACGCTGATCCAATGTTGAGGTTGACCAGTGCATCAATTTCAGCGGTGCTGCCATTGCGGTCGGATCCAGCTATGGCATTAGCGAGCGCAGCGCCATACCAGGTATCCGCGAAAGGTGCATTCGGGAAATTTCGATGAACCGTAATTGTCCCGGCAGATGCCAGTACGGCGCTGTCAGCAGTACACGACAATGTAGTCCAGCGCGCACGGATGATGATCTTCGGAACACTATTGATGGTTGCTCCCCAGATATCGGCAGCGAACCGAAACGCGTTCATTCGCTGTTCGCCCAGAGTGGTTCCTCCGTTGCCTCCAACTGCCGAAACTGGTGTTGAATCATTGAAGCCTACGCCGGGCAAATCCGCGTTCTGGATTTCGACGGTGGCAGCTGCGTTTGCGGTGATAGCGGCAGCGATCGCAACAAAGCACACAAGTGCCAATGTGGCAAACTTGGAGGTCAGGTGGTTGATCATGATGTTAGTTCTTTACTGGTGCATTGCGAACCGGAGTTTTGGCTGAGGCTGGAGCTGACTGAACGCCAACGAACTTTGGATCGATCCCAAAGAATGACGCCGCAGCTCGCGGGTTATCTACGCATGAGTGCACGACAGTACCGTCCTGGTTACGGCGGACAACAACCACGCTCTGAAAACGATCCTGGAGATCTAGTGACACGGACCCGTCTGCGTGACGTTGTTCAACCAACCCGTCCGTTGAACGATTTAGCCTGCTCTTCAATTCTTCGCCGAGGCGTTGCGCCTCCTCCTGGGTTAAAGGTCTAACCTTCCCACCTTGGCCGTCGACATGGATATCCTGTTCCGCCAGCTTCCCAGTGGCCGCAGGGCCTTTAGAATTAGTGTGAGCAGTTGGTTGAGTCTTAGTTCGAATGAATTGGTTCGAAACGACCGTCACTGCGGCAATCGCCACCAGAGAAATCGCGGCGATCATGACCACAAAACGACGGCGATTCCCAGATTGGGGTTTGAATTTCCCGGTCTTTGAACGACTCATCTGTTCTCCTGACGCACTACGGAGTGCCTGTTTGCGCAACTAAATTGACGTGGTAAGAACTAGGCAAATGCTTCGAATCGCGGGGCGGGACCACGAGTCAGAGCTGTCGGTTACGGGGCCGGACAATTACGAGAGGTCTAGAGAGTGAGACCTGTTCCGCAAAACTGCTTGTTACAGGTAGCCAAGAACCAACAACTCCGTTACTCGGCCGACTAAAAATCTAAAGCCCAGCCTCGCAACGTGTCAATGATGAATTTTTAGATCGGAAAGTTGCTCAAGTTTTTTGGAGGGAGAATACCCGACGAGTCTATCTTCCGTGCTGCCCAATCTGTTCCGTGCCAAATGTACCAATGCCATTCAGTCTAAAGCTGAAGACGACCCGGTTTTCCTTACGTAATCCGACGTTAAAGGTGGAAAATTGAGTCGAAAAAGCACAACAGTCCCACGCCTTACCAAGTGTCACGGTCGAGCTAATCAACGAACTGTCACCACGGCCGGGTCTCTTTTGAAAGTCAAAAAAGACTGAAGCGCCTCCGAACCAACCTCGATCACGGTTGCCAATAAAGGCGGCCGGACTCCACTGTGAGCCTCGAACCGTCCCGGCTTCCAATCCTCTCGAATCTGCGAATTTGGCCAGGGAAGGGTCAAGCGCAATTGCGCGGGTGTAATAGAAGCTCTGAAAGACCTGTACGATAGATTTGTTTAACCCAAAAGTAGTCGACATTGATCTGAGGCCGGCCCCTTGAGTATCGACGTCCGTTCTAAAGTCCACGAACAGATTTCTTCTCGGCCGATATCGCGTATCAATGTTCACAGGGGAGAAACGCGGCGGCACTCCACCATAAGCAAAACCCGAAAGCGTATTCAATGGATAGAACTGATTGCGTTGACCCGGCACGAGCGCGCCGCCGAAATATGGATCAAAGAAATACTTTGCCCGAAGCGTAATCGTGAGAGCTTCGTACGGTTGGCTGGAGAGGATCGGCTCGTCTCCGGTTTTCGTCGCTTTAACTGAGGCGTCGCTCACGTTTTCCGTCGATCGCCGAGTAAAGAAACGATTCGCCACACCAAACTCGATCTCGTTCGTATCGGCAATAGCGTCGACGTAATCAAAACGAATAATTCTGTCGAAGTTATTAATGCCCGAAAGCTTGCGATAGGTGAGGTAAGGTTCGATTAGATGACGAAAAAAGAAGGTGCCGTGATGTTGATAGTCCTTCGCGAGCGCCGGAGGTCGAACATCCAACTCGAATTCACCGTACGAGCGTGTCACATTTCTACTCAAAACATCGCGGTTCTGAGGATCGAGCGAATTTGAATAGAAGGTTACACGACCGGCACCAGTCGCCGTTATGGACCACCCTGCAAAGTTAAGTGGTAGTTCAAACTTTGGATAAACATCAAGTCGCTGCACGATCGAAGGTGTAACAATCGGGTTTCCACCCACATCGTTCACGAACTGGACCTGATCCTCAACAGTCTCTTTTCGACTTACTCCCTCGGCACCGCCACTGAAAGAGAAGTAAACCGGAACCTTGTCAAGGAAACTTAGAATCGCCGGCCTCTTATCGATCGTTATACTCGGCAGCTCACGGATTCGAATACGAGCGTTAGTTAACGACGTCACCTGCGTTCGTGCCAGAAAGTTAAAACTGTATTCGTTGTGATCTTTATTTACGAATACCTGCGAAGTCTCTTCGGGAGAAATCGCCTGCTGAATGTTGTCCGAAAATACTTGTCTGAAAGCGAGATTTGAGGTGATGTTTACATCAGCCGCCGCAGTGAAACCATTCTTGAAGTAATGGACGCCTTCAACGTAAAAACTCGAACCGCCTTGATCGGGGTGGGCCTCGTCGGCGCTTGGGCCAAAGATTCGATCTTTAACCGTGTAGAACCCCACGTTAAAAAACGAACGGGAGTTGGCCCTTGTCCTCAGGTCGCCGCCGAATCCAAGTCCGCGCTGGGTGTAAACGTCGCTGCGAAATGTAAAATCGGCCGAACGTCCCAGGGTCTGATAGTAAGCATTCGACAGACGCAACCCTTTCGAACCAGACCCTCCAATGGTCGGCGTCAAAAATCCTGAGGCCCGGTCGCGCGGCTTAATAGAGACGGAAGCATACGGCAGGTAAAAAACCGGGATGTCTTTGACTTTGACTTTAGGTGAATAGATACGCACGCGGTCGCCTGTCTTGATGCGAGCTTTACCCGCGTGAAAACTCCACTTCGGAACGTCTTCATCACATGCTGTCACCTGCACATTGGTTGCGACAATAGTATCGAGACTTATTTTTTCCACTCGATCGGCGGTGAAGTAAATTCGCGTACCGTCTTGAGTTTGATTTGTGAAGCCGGTGGAATTCACGAAGTAACCGGTTTTGGTTCGATAGTTCCATTCGCCGCGAGAACCGGTAATTCGCTGTTGGTCCGCCTGATCAAAAACGACACTTCCCTCGGCCACCACTCTATTTTCCGCTTCATAGACTGTTACCTTATCGGCTTGCAACCGGTAGGTACCAATCCGCACATCAACGTTTCCTTCGTAGACGGCTACACGAGCTGTTTCCGGTCCCGACAATGTTTGCTTGGTGGCGTCTACTGTAATTTGATCCGTACTAACACCCGGAACGCCTCCACGTTGCTGGGGCCGCCGGGTTGTCAGCTGATCACTATCGAGTGGATTGACGTTTGGCGTGTCGGTCATCGGATTAGTGACTTTCCGATCGACCGGGTTTGTTTGCTGGGCAAGGGCGTACGTGCAGGCAACGACGATGGTCATGCTCGCGAGCAACAACCGGGCGAAGTTACCGAGACCGCCTGGGCACGAAGCAAAACGCAAAAGCGAGTGAAATCCTCCGGAGGGATTGTGCAAGCGGAGTTAAATCGTCAGTGCCGCCCGCATCTTCTTGTAAAGCGTGTGGATGCTAGCACGAAATTTCGAAAACGCTGTAACGGATCGTTTGTTATTATTCTGCTCCGTGTCTGAAACATACCGATTGATGGTTGTAGCGGGCGAGCCTTCCGGCGACGCTCACGCTGCAGCTCTCGTCAAAGCGCTTCGCTTGACGGCTCCACAAATCAACTTTGAATTCTTTGGCGCAACTGGTCCCTTGCTGCGAAAGGAAGGCGTCGAAACGAGCGTAAATTCCGATTCCCTCGCAATTATGGGAATCGTTGAGGTGGGCCGAGTCTTTCCACGGTTTCTGCGCGCATTTCGGAACTTGAAAGACGCTGCGGCAAAGCAAAAACCCGATGCAATAATTCTTGTAGACTGGCCTGAGTTCAACCTGCGACTGGCTGCGGCTCTTCATCGGCGCGGCTTCAAAGTTATCTACTACATAAGCCCACAACTCTGGGCCTGGCGTTCACGTCGAATTAAAACAATCAAACGTCACGTGGATCTGTTGCTTGCAATACTTCCGTTCGAAGTCGATTGGTACAAGGCCCGTGGCGTGGACCACGTGGAGTTTATTGGGCACCCGCTGTCGGGCGAGGTGCACGCGCGTTACGGTAGAGAAGAGTTTTGTCGATCAAATGGTCTAAACCCTTCGAAACCGGTGGTCGCTCTTCTTCCCGGCAGTCGTCATAAAGAATTGGTGAGGATCCTGCCGCCGATGTTGGATGCGGTCGAATTGCTCATCCGTAAACGACCTGATGTTCAACCAGTAATCGTCGTGGCACCAAGCCGGCATCGTGACGAGGTGACAAACATTCTCAGCCGCCGAGAGTCGACCCACTTAACGATAGTTGAACATGAAACACGAGAAGCCCTCGCCGCTGCTGACGTAGCTGCGGTGGCAAGTGGGACGGCGACGTTGGAGGCTGCTCTGTTAGGAACTCCGATGGTGATTGTCTACAAGGAATCGGCGATCAACTGGCACACCCTGGGCAGGTTGATCACTGTGGACCATTATGGCCTGGTAAATCTGATCGCCGGTCAACGTCTCGTCACCGAACTGATGCAGGATGACTTAACAGGTGAACGGCTTTGTAATGAGATTGTTGGATTGTTGGATCCGGATCAAAACCAAAAGATGCGTTCCCAGTTACATGAGATCAAAAATCAACTGGGAGAATCCGAAGCGTCTGAACGTGCAGCCAGGTCGATTGTGACATTCTTGGGAGCTTTGGGTTCACCCCCGGTGGGATGACATGTTTTAGCCAAACAACTATTCAGAAACACTCCCACTCCGTTCGAAGTTCTAAGAAGGAGGTCGACGAACGGTAGAAACAGAACCACTTTAGCGAAGCTTCTCTTCAAGCTCTTTCACTCGTGCTTTCAATTCCTTAAGATCGTCACGCATCTGTGGCAATCGTCCCAGATGGGCGTTCATCCGCTTGTATTCGTCGAGCGGTTGAATAGGAATACCCCACCAAACACCTGGTCTGACAATCTTTCCTGGAAGTATTCCTGCTTTTGAGCCGATGATTGCGCCCTTTTGAACTCGAGTGTGATCGCCGAATCCGACCTGGCCACCGATAACGGCGTCATCTTCAATAACCACACTACCGCTTATTCCGGTTTGGGCTGCAATTACAACGCGCTCGCCGATATCACAGTTATGGCCCACGTGGACCATGTTATCGAGTTTTGTGCCTCGTCCGATCCGAGTCTTACCTAAAGCAGCGCGATCGACGCAGGTATGCGCGCCTATTTCAACATCATCTTCGATCTCGACTGTCCCGATCTGCGGAAACTTGTGATACCCCATGTCGTCTCTTACATAACCGAACCCATCTGCTCCGATGCACACTCCCGCGTGAAGGATTACACGACTACCAATTGAGACACCGTCGTACAACACCACGTTCGGATGAAGTACGCAGTCGTCGCCAACCGTGACGTTCGCTCCGAGTACAACCCCAGCTTCGATTCGACAGTTATTACCGATGTGCGCGTATTCGCCGACAGTGGCCTGTGGGCCGATGTATGCGGAAAGTGCTATGTCAGCTGTTCCGGCAATAACGGCGGTGTCATGAATTGCCGGCTCCCGGGCAATTGGCGGATGTAGAAGTTTTGCTATTTGAGCAAACGCAAGTTTTGGTTGTTTGACCTTGATAAGAGCTGAACTAGTGGACACGCTTTCGAAAGAATCAGGGACGAGCAAACATGCAGCGCTACTAGCAGTTGCTACTGCAAAGAACTTCGGATTGTCTACATAAGCTAGGTCGCCTGGACCAGCACTTTCCAGGGCGGCGATGCGTTCAACCATTACCGAACCATCACCAATCAGACTTCCGTTTAAGTGTTCGGCAATTTCAGCAGTTGTCATGCCTCGACTCATTCTGCGATTTTCTTGGTCCCGTCTCGTGGGCCAGAGCCTTTCTTCAACATATCGATGTACTCCTTGATTAGCTGCGAAAGATATTCGTCGTACCCCTTGTTACGGTCGGCTTCTAGTTTGGGATTGGAATATTTGAGTCCGGCTGCTTCTTCAAATGCTTTCGCCGCAGCTTGATCATCCTTGAGAAAGTGGTGCATCGCTCCACAAATGTACAGCAGTTCCTTGAGTTCTCCTTGCCTTGACTTATCTTGCAGCAATCTTTCCGTGCTCTTCAGCGCCTTTTGGCGAGCTTCGGCTGCTTAAGCTGATCTACCCTCACTCGCTAACTGGTAACCGAGAACACGATTGAAGTGAGACCAAAACTCGTCTGATTCTCCTTTAAGAATATGGTAAATCTTCTCCGCCGCAATCATCCTCGATGAAATGGACAGGGCAAGAAAAGGAGGTGCTCCTCCAAGGCTATCGGGCGCAGGTTCCTTTTGCGCTGGCAAGCTAATTGACTTCAGAGCTTCGGTGATCTCTGCAATCTTTTCTTTTGGCACAGTATCAAAATCGCTCATGAAAGCTGAGTAATGGACCACCAGACACTTAGAATCAGTCAACTATCAATCTGTTTCCTGTGGTGAATCATTTTCAATGTTCCTGCGCTCGGCATGAGTGAAGCCGCGTTTCGAGTCACGAATGAACTGAACCAGATGGTCCACATTCGGATCTTGTAGCGCACTCATCTGCTCCAATGCCTCAGACAGCGGTAGATTCGTGCGGAACAATAAACGATAGGCGCGTTTTATTTGCAATCGACTCTCAGTGGACAGTCCTGCTCGCTTAAGCCCAACAGTATTCAGACCTCTCGCTCTCGCCGGGTTACCATCAGTCACGAAGAACGGTAAGACATCCTGCACTATCTTCGACTTGCCACCAACCATTGCGTAACGTCCCATCCGCACAAACTGGTGAGCACCTGCGTTGTTTGAGAGGAAGACGTGGTCCTCAACTTTTATGTGTCCGGCTAAAGCGGCGCCATTAGCAAATATGTTGTCGTCGCCGATTTCGCAATTGTGAGCGATATGAACGCCTATCATGAAGAAGTTACGCGATCCCACTCGCGTGATTTGGTCAGCACCGCTCGCGCGATGAAGGGTACAAAACTCGCGAATCAGATTGTCGTCCCCAACTTCGAGGTAACTGCGCTCATTCTTAAACTTGACATCTTGAGGTTCTCCTCCCAGGACTGCATGTTCAAAGACCTTGTTTCGACGTCCGAGCCGCGTAAACCTTTTGATGACAGCATGGGCAGCAATTTCGCAATCGTCGCCCAACTCGACTTCATCCTCGATTACGGCATAAGGTCCAATAGTGAGGCGCTCGCCAAGCTTGGCAGACGCGCTAATAATCGCGGATTCGTGAATTGTCATTTGGTTTAAAGTGCCACATCCCCTTTGGCAGACGATTTCCGGGATCACTCGAGTATCAGGCCGGTGGCAGACAGGTCAGGATATACCACACGCTCTCGTACGAAACCCAGCGCTGGTCATGCGTTAGAGACGATCCACGCGCATTGCACGAACCAACAGAAAAGATTTTGGTTGAGACTATGAGACTACCAAAAATTGACAGTAATCCGGGTCTTGTAGAGTCCGGGTAGGAGACGAATCCAGCTGCCGTAATGTGGCACGGAGTCGCTACCGCGAGATTGCCTTGAATGCTGTGTCGACCCCCTTCCTGTGAAAATCGCGTCCTGAAGCATCGCTTGTTGCAACATGATCATCAGATTTTCCGGCCTTTTTCCCCTTGCCATCACGGTTTAGGCCATCTATCATGCTTTCGCCGCTTTTTGGTTGGCCGTCAACGCAATTAAGCGGTTTATTTTTGTCATTGTTAGACTTAATCGGCATCCAAGCCGTCTAAGTTTGCGTTCGCAAGAGGAGATAGAAACCTTTGTTTAGTGACCAGTTTCGCAGAGGAGAGTCGGATAAGGGCAAGCTCTCTGGAGTAAAGGGCTCAAAGCTCATTTCCGGTCTTTCAGACCTAGCCTGGAAAGCTTTTCAATCGGTCAATCAACTACTTCCTGAAGGCGAGGCCATCCGTCCCAACTGGGCGCCGGGTCCACTTCTAAAATCCTACGAGCGAACTGCTCCGCCACTCGGCTTCCCGAGAGAGACAGACAGCCTTTGCCCAACCTGCGTTAAGGAAGTTCGCAATGCCGTCATCACCGGTCAAGTGCCACTTGAAACTTTGATGAACGAGCACCCGGGTGAGATCAAGGCTCAAATTCTGGAATCCGATGGACAGGTTGTCATGCGCAAGACCTGTCCCAAACACGGCGAGTTTGAAGACGTGATGTCCACCGACCCGGCGTTTCTAAACCGGATCGAATCGCTGTTCTTTGGTCGTGACTTTCGTGCTGCGGAAGACAAAGACGTTCACAAACATGGAACGTCGAACATAAAATTTGGACGCGGCGCCGTACTGACCGTCGACCTAACAAATCGTTGCAACATGATGTGCAATCCGTGCTTCATGGACGCAAACCAGGTCGGATATGTTCACGAACCAACTTTTGAAGATACTAAAGCAATTCTCGACCGCGCAGTCTCGTTCAAACCGCGCAGGCAAGTTATTATCCTCTTCTCAGGCGGTGAGCCAACGCTCTCGCCCTACTACCTCGATGCGGTGGCTTACGCAAAGAAGATTGGCTTCTATCGAATACTGGCAGCAACAAATGGCATTCGCTTCGCAGAAGACCTCGAGTTCTGCAAGGCCGCCAAAGCTGCCGGACAGCACGGGGTCTATCTGCAGTTTGATGGTGTCAGTGAAGAGAAGAACAAACACCGCGGCGTGGGAAATCTTTTCGACGTAAAACTGCAGGCGATTGAGAATCTCGCAAAGGTCGGAATCAAGGTTACGCTTGTAGTAACCATCGTTAATAACATCAACAACGATGCGATTGGGCAGATCGTCGAGTTTGCCGCCAAGAACATCGACAAGGTTCAAACAATAGCGTTCCAACCGGTTTCTTTTACCGGACGTGACGAAGATATTTCCGACGAGATGCGTCAGAAGTGGCGCTATACACTCGCCGGCATGACTCACGACCTCAAAGACCAACTTGATGGTCGCATTCAGCCGTTGCGCGATTGGTTTCCACTGTCGTCTTACTCAGCGTTCACCAGTGTGATGGACATGCTCCAGGGCGCTGACGCTCCGTGGGGCTGGTCTTCGTGTAACTGTCACCCAAATTGCGGAATTTTCACTCTGCAGGTCGTCAATCGTCAGACCGGTGAGTTCAGGTCGCTCTTCGAGTTTTTCGACTATGAACAGTTTATGAAAGACGTGGCGGTAATTACCGACACCGCCCGTGGCAAGAAGCTCTCTTATGCCCAGCTCGGAATGGCGATCATGCGAAACTTTAACGCCGAGCGGGCGCCCGAAGGATTTCCGATTTCGCAGATTGTCAATTTGTTCAAACCATCGTCAGCCAACTCGAACTCGGATCGCAACGACCGCATGAAGGCCCAGACTGGCGCAAACGAGAATGATGTATGGCGCGTCCTGTGTGTCGAGGGCATGTGGTTTCAGGACTTATTCAACTACGATTTTCGACGTACCGAAATGTGCGTGATTCCTTACGGCACTCAGGAAGGTGAAATCTCGTTCTGCGCTTACAACACAGGAGTCGGTTGGCGACAGATAATCGAGAACATGCACAAGACCGCAAACCTGGCGGAATGGTATGAAGATAATGGCCGGCATAAGGTTTACGCTGCGGGCAAACCAGTGCCGTTAAGAACTACGAAACATTCCTTGAGCCTGCCGGTGATTCAGGCGGTGCTTGCTGAAGATGCTGATGAGCAGCCGGCGATCGCAAGTCCGTACCTCATCGAAGAGCAAGTCGAAGTTGTGAGTCGCTAAAAATTACCCAAACAACTTAACGTTCAGAAGATCCCACGGTCCTTGTGTTTCCATCGGCACCTGGCTTCTGAACCTCACGCAGTTGAGCCACGATATCTCTCATCCTGATTGCGAGTTCTTCGATGGTCTGAGCTCGTTTGCGAGCCCGGTCACTTAAATCTTCGCGTAATAAGAGTTGGGCCTGGCCCAACACTCCGGTAAGCGGGTTATTTATCTCGTGACGAATTCGGGCTACCAGCTCTGCGACTTCTTCAAGCTTTGAACGATACTTCGCAACCAGGTCGCCCGGATTGTCTGCATCAGACTCCGAGGGTCTTGTTTCTTGTTCAGTCATCTACTCTCCGCCAGATAGGGGGTTAGACGTTGAGATATTAAGTTTACGCTTGTGTCACCGAAGGGATCGCCGCATTGTTGCGCGCCCATTGTGCCTTGTGTAACGATTTCATGCAATCTTTTTCTGAATGACCGAGATGACTCGTGGTTCTTCTCTGTGAAATACAGCGGTGCTAACCACGGAGTCACAAAGAACACCGAGATCGCACAGAGCCCGGAAGCTCAAGCTCAATTTCCAATGAGACGCAAAGGATGCAAAATGAAACTGACTTGGGGCATAGTTGACAAGGATGGCGAGCGAAACGTAAATTTCAACTCCTCTTTGCTGGGAGGTCGTCCAATGGTAGGACTCCAGACTCTGGATCTGGCTATCGGGGTTCGAGTCCCTGCCTCCCAGCCAAAACTTTCTTCACCTCACTCGATCCAGCGTCAAGAGATAGACATCATTCTCGCGCAATGGCAGTTCCTTGATGAAGCTTCCCGATTGTTTTACTGCAACCCGCATAGTTGAGACCGGATGGCCGTCATTACGCATCGCGAGCGACTGTACTTGTTCGCGGGTCAGAGTCGCAGGTGAGCCCATCTTAAAGTAATCGGTATAGACGTCGTTGACACCGTAGCCCACCTGGTAAACCCGCATGTTGTAATTTCCCTGGGTCAGGCCTGAAAACGAGAGGCGCACTGTACCCACACTCTTCGCTGGCAAGTCACGCTTAAAGTAGACCTGATTGCTCTCATCTGTCTTGGGAGGTGTGTAATTCCAGAAGAGTACCTGGGCGCCACCGTTGCCGCGAGTGGCCCAACTATCATGATCGCTGTTCTCAAGTTCTTCACTCCCCAGACGATTCAGGAATTGATAAGCGTAGAACGAGGGTTTGCGCAGGCCCTGAAAGTTGATTAGTCCAAACCCACCGTGAAACGGGGACGGCACCGGACCATTCTCTTCGAAAATATCTGTGAAGGTCCAATACGACATCGAGTCGGCGTAACCCTCAGCGCCTTTGAGTCGCGAGACGATATAAGCAGCGGAAAGATAGGCGTCGTGAATTGGATCGCGCGGCGAGTATGATGTGCTCCATTCCGTATAGTGAAGGGGAAGGTTTGGCACTTCAGTAGCTTTAATCTGAGCGCGAATGGCCCGCACTCCGGAATAGATTGCGTCCAGCGACGTATCGAGAAACAGCTGTTGATTCCCCTCTGCATCGAGACCGCGACCGCTAACACCGTAATCGTGCGTAGTGACAAAGTCTAACGGAACGCGAGCCTGAACCGCGTGTCCAATCATCTCCGGCACCCAGGCTCGACCTGCAGTGGCTGGACCACCAACGCGATAATCCGTCGAGACTGATTTAACTGATTTTACCGTCACATCATAGAGCTTGAAATATTCGGCCTGGTCTCCCGACCAAAAAGCATCCTTCAAGTTCGGTTCGTTCCAAATCTCAAAGTACCAACGTGCCACTTCTGCCTTCCCGTACCGATCGGTCCAGTGCTGGACCAGGGCGTGAATTAGTGCTTCCCATTTCGCGTAGTCTCGCGGCGGGGTGATATTGCCCTTCCACCAGAAGATTGACTTACTGCCGCTGGAAAGCTTTTCCGGCATGAATCCAAACTCCACGAATGGTCGCATTCCCGCATTCAGGATCGAGTCGTAAACGGCATCGATATATTGAAAGTTGTAGACCGATTTTCCGTGGCGGTCCTCGGAATACACACCCAGTTCATCTTGAAGCAACCCGTGAAAACGGATGTACTTAAATCCACACTCTTTTTGGACCAGCGAAAGGTCTCGCTGCCAGTCGGCGCGCAGACCCTCTGCCGCACGACCCGCACCTACAACGAGTTGAGGGAAGCGATCGCGAGGCCCCTTGACCTGGCGATAGTCGATTGAGATCAAACGATTCGGAGATTGGGCACGGGCATTCGAGACGCCTAAGAACAACCAACAAGCAAAGAGCAAGGTGCTAATGAACAATCGGGGGTTGATCGGCATTTATTGGCTCCAGATTTTCAAGCTTAAATAAAAACTTTGGCTTTCCAGCTTCAAGATCGATATAAATAACGTGGCCTGCACCTCGCTAGCAGTTGCCAGTCGAGTTTGCACAAACTTAAGTCCTGGTAAGAAGTAACACAAAGGAAAAACCTGTGAGGTCCTTTATCGAGCGACGCCTTAATCAACCTTACATTCGTACAATCTCCATTCTGGTCCTCGCAATATATCTGATCATTCTTACTTTCTCATTTGCGACAGCGAAGCGCGGAAAGACCATATTTGGGCCATTCCTGGGTGCTGACTTCGGCGCCTTTTACGTCGCGGGCCAAATTTACAATAACTACGAACCTGCAAGTATCTATGATGGACGACTCCACCGGTATTTGTACAAGGAGAACTTCCCTGACGCGCCTCTCGATGAGGAATTAAGTTACGCGAACGCGCCGTTCTTCGTCATTCCTTTTATTTTCCTTTCACGTTTGCCGTACGCACTGGCATACCTGTTGTGGCTAATAATCTCGATCTCACTTTACATCGCCGGATTCTCAATTCTCAGTCGGGCACTCAAACTGCCGGATGAGATCTGGTCCACCTCGCTATTGGTCGCGCTCTCATTCTGGCCCTTTCTGGTGGAATGCCTTGCCGGGGGCCAAACTTCTGCCTTCGGATTTTTTTGGTTGGCACTCGCCATTGCTCTCGAGTTCCGCACCAAGTTCTGGAGCGGTGTCGCACTGTCGTTTTGTGCTTACAAACCAACCCTGCTCTTCCTGGTGGTGCCCATGCTTCTGGTGACAGGTCGTTGGCTGACAATTGCGGGACTATTCACTGGAAATTTGGTGTTGGCCCTCGTATCGCTGGCGGTGGTAGGAATAACGGGTTGTATTAACTTTATCAACCGTCTTCTCTTTTACAGCGCTGCTGCCGCAAGCACAACTGCTGGTCTCCGCTCATGGAAGTACGTTGACATCAACGCGTTCATGCGACTCTTACTGCCGCACCATGTACAGCTCCGATGGGCCATAACCGCCGTTGTAGTCCTGCTACTAATCCCATTCCTCGTATCAGGGTGGTGGCGATTGAAAGGTGAGTCTCAAAGGCGACTGTTGTGGGCTTTGACTTTGAGCTGGACGCCAGTGCTGAACCTCTACATGGGAATCTACGACAGTACAATTCTCGTTCTGGCTGGTCTACTCCTTACAACCGAGTACTACCGAAGCCAATCAGGACCGTCTTCACTACCGTTTGCGTTCAAACTTGTGATTCTCCTCGTATACCTGACGCCGTGGTTCACTCAAAACATTGCTCTGATGACGGGCGTTCAAATTTACACATTGGTTCTAGCGGCCTTCGGTGTTTATCAGCTTAGAGCTCACCGCCAACAATATAGTACCGCGAGCGACGCTATCGGATGGGACACACAACTTCCGCCCTAGCCCTTCATCAGCGTGGCATGAGTCGTTTGGTTCGGGAAGTTAGATTAATCGCACGTCGATCGGCTTATTGTTGGAACCATCCGGTCGCTTCGCTGATGGCACTGTAATGATTGCCAAAACCCTGGTGCATATCATCTCCGTCACCCACGAAGGATTCCCTTCGCTTCTCCTTACAACTATTTCCTCCCTCACGAGCATCCGACGCTCGAAGTCTTCTGCCGTCGCTCTCCCGCTTGCAAAAGCACTTGAGTCTTGTTAAACCTCGTCAACGAAATGCCCCTGGGAGATGCATGATGAAAACACCACTTCGACTCTTCCTCGTTGGTTTCCTTTTACTTTGCGTTGCCAGTCCACTTTTTGCAGATACCATCCATTTAAAAGATGGAAGCGTCATCCGCGGACAGGTGATTGGCTTCAAGGACCAACAATTCATTATTCTGATCGGTAGCAACGCTAGAGGACGTCGTGGACAAACCACGGTTTACGTGGAAGACGTAGAATCGATCGAATTCGACTCTTCAGGAGGCACGACTGCAGCGGCGCCGAATGACCAGGGCACCAACAATGTGCCTGCCAGTACTTCACGACCGTCCAACCCGATAAGTCAGCCCGATCCGGTTCCGGCTAATCCACAACCAATTTCGACGAATCCCACTTTCTTTACGATCAAAGTGGGTGTTCGAGCTGATGCCGCCAACAATGGTTGGACAAACAGCGGTCTGGTAGTCCGAAAGGGCCAAAGAATTAGAATTAACGCTTCAGGCAGGGTCTCGATAGGTAGGGGCCGCTTTTCTACACCCGGCGGAGTTACAAACATCGCCGACAACGATAAGTTGATGCGAAATGAAGCCACGGGCGCCTTAATCGCCGTCATAGGCGACGACAATGACGACTTTCTACTTATCGGCCCCAGGCGAGAGTTTATCTCCCAGCGGGATGGGGTATTGTTCCTGGGAGTGAATGAAGGGGATTTGGCAGACAATACGGGCTCATACGATATCGTGATCGAAGCGGAGGCCGGAGGCGGTTCGATGCGTTAGGTGGTAAACTTCTCACGACCCGGCTGCATCACACAAAGTCGAAATCCTACCAGGCGGAAATGTGGACCGGAGAGCCCTGCCTCGGCGAGGCCCGTAAACCTCCTGGCGTGCACCTTCGGGAGTCATAAAATATGAAATTTCATCGCCGGTACCAGATTCTCAGTCTTTTTCTTATAGTTCTGTTCATTGTAGCCAGTAACAGTTTTCCAACCTCATCTCAGTCGCGACGTCAGCCCCCGACAACAAACGAAAAGAAGAACAAGCGTCCTTCGGAAACTCCAAAGGAAGGCGACAAAGAACAACAGGAGCCGCTACCCCCTGATCTCACACCTACAAAGCCCCAGGACATCGAAAAGTTGGCGATATCAACCAACGTCGTCAACGTCGATGCGGTCGTCTATCACAAAAAGAGCGGTCAGATTGTAACTGGCCTTAAAAAAGGTAACTTTGCCATTTTTGCCGACGGCACGCAGCAAACCATCACGAACTTTTCTACACCTGAGGCGCCGATAACCGTTGCGATGGTCGTTGAATACAGCAAATGGACTGAAACCTTTGGGCTCTATGGCAACGGTGGTTATGAGTACGGAACGATGGAGGTCATCCGACCCACTGCAATGTTTCTAACCAACTTCATTAAGCCTCCCGACGATTATGTCACTGTGGTGGCTTTTGATATTAGGCCGACGCCTTTAACAGATTTTACAAATGATCCCGGTCGGATTTCCCAGGTCATAAACCTGCTCTTAAGGAATACTCCGGCATTCCGCGAAACCAATCTGTTCGACGCACTTAAGTTTGTACTCGTTGGCGGACGCGGAGATTCCGTCGTACTCGAAGACTCAAAGTCGGAGAAGTCAGACTATTCAGGCCTGGCGGCTGTTCAGGGTCGGCGCCGAGCCGTGATTCTGGTGGCTTCGGGAATCGACACTTTTAGTAAGATTAATTACGGCGACGCGCGCAAGGTCCTGCAGAATGCTGGAGTTCCCGTTTACATCATCGGGACTGCGAACCTGTTCAAGAAGAAATACGGCGACATGCTTGAGCCCACTGATAGCATCAGCGGGATGCCTGGACGAATGACCTTCGCGCAAGCAGATAACACGCTGCAAACTTTTGCTAAGGAGACTGGTGGGGCGTTCTTTCCTTACACTTTCGAAGGCGAGATTCCGAAGATTCTTCAGAGCATCAACGCCTTGCTTCGCAGTCAGTACAGTCTTGGTTTTAATCCCGGTGATGTTCACGACGGCAAACAGCACAAACTACAGGTAAGAGTTGACGTAGACGGGGATGGAACCTACGACGATAAGGAGTTTGTGGTTCAGGCAAGACAGTTCTACAACTCACCGAAGCCTCCGAAGCAGTGAGCATTGATCGTTTTTCGTTGTTAATTTGTCATTTAACGGAAAAGGGCAGCAGGTCTTAAACTGCTGCCCATTCTTTTGGAAAGAAGACCCTTTACACGCCGTAAATGCGAAGTCGGAACTCATCGTTGAACGAAACGATTTCGGCACGCTTTCCAGAAAATCGCTTTGACTCAACCAGCAGGTTTGGCAGCCCACGCAGGGCCAACTTTAATCCGTACGCTGGGTTAACGAGCGTAGCTGCAATCTGCGGACTTAATCTTTGTGGCAGACCAAACCTGATTGACTTTTGTGCGACTGGAGAAAAGCCTGAGCTACGGCGCGGATTCACGAGCTCCAGCGAATGATCAAAAATATGGAGTCGACTTGGCTGTTCTCTCAAGGCTAGATCTCGGTGGGCCAACATATTTGTAATCCCCTCGAGAACTACCGTGCGTTGATAGTTAGCACGAGCTGGAACTGGTGAGCTTTCATCCACAGACTCGCTGAGCCCCTTAGGCTTCGCATCTCGCAAGTCGCAATATTGGTTAAGAAATCCGATCAGCCTCTCAAATACGGTCAGTAAATTACCAACCACCTTGACTCGTTCGATGATTGGCGACTGCAAAGAATCACCCGAAAATCTGGTAGCGGTGACCGCGGCTCGAGGTAACAACTCCGCGACTCTTTCATCTTTTCCGAACAAGAGCAACCCGGCCACGGTCGGAACTGTGTCGGCCCCGAACGGAGTGGCCATCAGGAGATCCCGCTCGAGGACTTCACTGGTCGGATAAGCTCCAAATGCAGCTTCCTCAAACGCTCCGCCCTCAAACTCACGAAGGAAACTCCAAAGATGAGCTTCGTCGATGTCCTGCATGGTTGCGCCCAGGGCTGGTACATTCTCGTATTTGACGGGTCGCGACTCGTCTAAAAGAACCGAGAGTTCTTCGCGCGACGCTTCGCGCTTCTCTGCCCCAATTCGGATATAGAACCGGCCCTCTCTGGTTCGATAAGGACGGCGTTTGCTATCAATATCGAGCGCGACAATTCGCCGGCCATTATCGAGTGCTATTCGATCAATATATGGCACAAGAGGCGGCTGGATCTCTTCACGACAGATGCGTACCAGCTCGTCCTGGACACGTTCTGGATCATCGACGCCTTCAACTCTAAGCTGATCGTTCACGCCGAATACGATTAGACCTCCACCAGTATTGGCAAGGGCGACGATCTCTTGTGCAACCTTCTCGGTGTTGGAAAGTTTAACCTTCAATTCCAGGAACGTGTCTTCGCCGCCGCGAATGAGCCGCAACAACTCCGTCCGAGACGTTTGAGGCGCTGGAGTCGAAAGGATGTATTCCTGGAAGGAGCGTTCCGTCGAGGGTTCGTGTCGTTGGTTAGAGCGAAATCTTCTTCGAGCCATTTGTGTAATGACGGGGCTCCTGGAACCCGCCCGGATGCAAACCATGCATCACTGGTTTTAGTTCTGTCGTTAAACTTAATGACGGCGAATTCCCTTTACCGTCATTCGTAGAACACTACTGATCAGGCTCTTTAACAGCCTCCAGTATTTCGAGTTCGCGGCGTTCCAACGATCTACCTTGGAACCCAATCAGCAAGAAATACATTGCCACTGAGACGGCCGCGAGTCCGGCCAGTGTAGCATACTCGTAAAACAGGTTGCTCGTGAGGTATCCAACAATCACGGCGCCCAGGGGACCAACCGATAAGAGAAGAATCATTGGTATCAGTAATAGTCCGGCGACCCCTGAAACGTTCAATCGCTTTCCGTACTGCATTCGTTTAGAAAAGCGAATCGAAAACCAGTTACCCAGCAAGGACATCAGAGCGGCAAAACAAACAAAACTCAGAGCAGCAAACAAAATATTGGGCAACGTCAGGTCTCTGAACACAATTGCATTAACTATTAAAAGAGCTATAGAGAAGATTAACGCGAGCAGAACCACCGTGATGTTCTTGCCCATCAAAATTTTTCGTCGGGCGATTGGAGCCAGGATAAACGAACGCATTCCTCCTTCTTCGAACGCAAAAAGATTACAGGAAAGCCCGGCCAGTATCAGGAACACATATAGGACTCCACCTGTCAGAATCAATCCGGCTCCATAAGTGTTAAAAGGGCCGGACGCCGCGGAGGCTCCCGAGTCAAGACCTCCGCGAAACCTACGAGAATTTGCGTACCGAATGATGATGAGAATCAACGGCATCAGCGCCATCATTCTCAACTGCGCGTTTCGCATCGCATAGCGAATCTCTTTTTCAACGACGGCAGATAGCTCAGCAGAGATTAAGGGAAACTCCCATCCGGTATAAGGGGTACTAGTCATTGCAACTTCACTTCTGGCTCGTCTCCTTGAACCTCCCAAACCAAGAGCTGAACGTCGGGCGATCCAAAACGTGCCGGCAATCAGCGCACCGCCATAAGCCATGAGCAATATGAAGCTGATGACAGAGGTTACCGGGTCTTTCAAGCTCTCGCCGCCCATTAAAAACGCGGCCGCGCCCGGTGGAGTCCAGCGCAACGACCTGAACGACTCGGCATGACTGATCAGTATTGGACCAAGCTGACCAGCTAGCGCACCACCTAATCCGGCCACCGCACCGATCAATGCCAGCAGTGTTTCACCGCGTGCCCTTTTTCGCCTGACCAAAGATCCGATAGTGGTGGCCAGCCACTTTGAAAGAGCTACTCCAAAAATGACGGTTGGCACGGCGGCAATCAAACATCCTGCAAGATTACCTGTTCCTAAGCCTGCTCCAATCGCAATCGCGAAAATCGCCGGCACTGCGAACAAAGACTGCAGGGTCGTCAGCTCGCTTATGAAGTCAACGGCAAATAACTTTCCCAAACTGATTGGATACATCAGCATGCGACCAGCGTCGAACTGCTTGCTCCCACCTATGCTAAGCGGAAGCGTGGCCCACATGAGGTAAAGAAAGGAGAAGATCGAAAAGAAGATAAACTCGGCAGAAGCGGCAGAACGACCTTGTTGAGACATCGTCCTTTGCATGACCGCCGCCATTTCGACGGAATGTGTAATCAGGTATGCCGTAATACCCAGACCCAATGACACACCGGCAGCAAGAACTAGAGTGATCAAAGTACCCAACGCGCTGGCCAACTGATTGGCAATCGCCTTGGATGAACGAAGCGAATTTCGCAACAGCTTCCACTTGAGCCAGATTAGTGTCAGGAGCTGAGACATGTTTTACGACAATATAGTTGATTTGAGCGTCACTCAAGGGAATAATGTGCGCGACTTTCAACTGCCACTCCAGACCTCTGCTGATGATTCCTAATGCGTATGTTGGTCTAGGCTCAAATTTGGGCGACCGGGCTGGTAACTTGCTCCTGGCGGTGCGCGGAATTTTGGACGCTGGCCTGGAGATCTCCCGCTTATCACCTATCTACGAGACTGAGCCCATTGGAGACGTCGCTCAATCTAACTTTTTGAACCAGGTTGCAGAAGTGCGAGGCAAGTCACTTCCGGCGCCGGAACAAATGTTGGCGAGGCTGTTGCGAGTTGAATACGCACTCGGGCGCAAGCGAAATGTGCCAAACGGCCCCCGCACCATTGATCTGGATTTGCTACTTTATAAAAGCGAAGTTAGAGATACCGAGTTTTTGAGACTTCCCCACCCTCGGTTGCATCATCGTCGATTTGTTCTGGCACCCTTGAATGATCTGGCTCCCAATCTGGTGCATCCGACGCTCGGCGCCACCATAGGGGACCTTTTTCAGGACCTCGACGACCATTCGCTCGTGACCAGATGGACTCCTTACTAGTTTCCCAGACTTTTGCCTGTTCGCCCTTTGCCGCTATAATGACGCCACACTTGTTATTAAGCCCGCGAAATCTCCTGATTCTTCGTTTCTCTGGCAACCCCATTGTCCAAACATCCAAAGTGTAAAGAGAGCTGAAACATGCCATATTTGAAACCTGAACGTCCGGAAAAAGTCAGCGCGCCGTCATTGCGATCCAGTAAAGAACGGGGTGAGAAGTTGGTATGTTTGACGGCCTACGATTATCCGACGGCAAGGATTGTCGATGAAGCTGGGATTGACATCATTTTGGTGGGAGACAGTCTGGGTAACGTTGTTCTGGGATATGGAAATACAGTTCCAGTAACTCTAGAAGAAATTCTGATCCACCTGAAAGCGGTTCGTCGCGCTGTCCAACGTGCATTGTTGGTCGCAGATATGCCTTATGGGACGTTTCACACTGGCGATGATGACGCTGTTAGAAACGCGCTCCGGCTTGTAAAGGAAGGCGGAGCAGAAGCTATTAAACTTGAGGGTGGTCACAAGCGAGTGCATTTGGTCAAACGACTTGTTGACGAAGAGATCAGCGTCATGGGCCATATAGGCTTAACGCCGCAATCGATTAATCAACTAGGCGCATATCGTGTACAAGGCAAGACGGCTGAGACAGCGCGCCAGTTGCTGGATGATGCGCGAGCAATGGAGGATGCCGGCGCATTCGCGGTTGTCCTCGAAGTGGTGCCCCGCGAAATAGCGCAATTGATCACCGAGAGTTTATCGATTCCGACCATCGGCATCGGAGCCGGCTCTCACTGTGATATTCAAGTTTTGGTCATACATGACATGTTGGGTCTGTCGTTTGGTAAGCAAGCGAGATTTGTAAGGCCTTACGCAAATTTACGCGAAGTAATGACCGACGCTGTTACTCGGTATGCTGACGACGTTAGAAACGGCACCTATCCTTCCGATGCCGAGTCGTATGCACTCCCTGCCGAAGCCGCTGAGGCACTTGATATTCAGACCCCCACGAAAAATCTGAAAGAATCTTAGGCCGCGTCTCAGATCATGGAGATTATCAACCGTCGTCAGCGCATGAGTTCTGTCGCGCACAAAATCCGCCGCGTGCAAGACAGGACAATCGGTCTCGTGCCAACCATGGGTGCGTTGCATGATGGCCATCTCAGCCTGGTGCGGGAAGCGCGGCGCATGTGCGATGTTGTCATCGTTTCAGTTTTTGTAAACCCGGCTCAATTTGGGCCAAATGAAGATTTCGCCAAGTATCCTCGGGATCTAACCAAAGATACAGCGCTGCTTACTGACTACAACGTTGATTACATCTTTGCGCCGCCGGTTGAGGAGATTTATCCGAAGGGTTTCTCCACTTACGTCAACGTCGAAGGCTTGTCAGATCAACTTGAAGGCGCGTCTCGTCCAGGGCATTTTCGCGGCGTCGCAACCATCGTGACCATCTTGTTGAATACAACAAGACCTGATTTTGCGTTCTTCGGACAGAAGGACGCGCAACAAGCGCTCATCATCAGGCAGCTGGTTAAGGACCTGGCTATCGATACTGAGATCGTAATCTTGCCGACCGTTCGAGAAGATTCGGGTTTGGCGATATCGTCTCGCAACCTTTACTTAAATGCCGAAGAGCAAACCGCGGCGACGGTGATACACCAGGCTCTCAGTCGCGCCAAGACCGCCTATAAAGAAGGTGAGCGTAACGGTGGTAGATTGGAAGCCCTAATCCGCTCCACGATCGAAGTTGAGCCACGCGCCAAGGTTGATTATGTCACTGTGGCGGACGCAGAAACTCTGAAGCATATTGAGAAGCTTGATGAGCGGCCTATCTTGATTGCGCTTGCAGCTTACATTGGTAAGACTCGTCTAATCGATAACATAATTCTTAATAAAGTTAAGAAGAAAGACGCAGTTGGTCTTAACGTTTAAGTTTCCAGTCGTCTCGATCTTTGCGTCTTTGTGCCTTTGCGGGGAATAATGCATTAGCAATACTTCGCAAGGCTGCAAAGACGCTAATTTTTTGTCGCAATGAAACAGAAGTCCCATATCACCTTCATGCTGAACGCAGAGCAAGTAGAGGTTGCATTTGCTCCGCACAAAACACTGCTCGAAGTCTTGCGCGAAGATCTCAATCTAACTGGAACAAAACACGGCTGTGAACTTGGCGAGTGCGGAACCTGCGCAGTACTCGTTGATGGACGCTCTATTTTGTCTTGCTTGATGTTAGGTCTCGATGCTGAAGGACGAAGTGTCAAGACGATCGAAGGGATGGCTACCGGTGCGGAATTGCACCCGCTACAACAAACATTTGCCGACACCGGCGCAGCTCAGTGTGGATATTGTTCGCCTGGATTTTTACTGGTAGCGGAGGAGCTATTGGCGAAAAATCCCAAGCCTTCGCGACCGGAAATTCAAGAAGCATTATCAGGCAATCTTTGTCGATGCACCGGTTATATCAAAATCTATGAGGCCGTGGAGTTAGCCGCGGCACGGATGCGGGGCGAGGAAGCTGAGCTGCCAAGAGAGAGTGTGTACGGCCTCGAATAGAGAAGCTGATGAGCAGAAACCGCCGAGAAGAAAACGATTCAGCCGCGCCTTTGAATGTAATCGGCAAACCGTTTCGTAAAGTTGACGCGCGCGCAAAATGCGTGGGCCAAACAAAGTTTGCGGACGATATCGTGTTGCCTCGGATGTTGTCCTGCAAGATTCTTCGCAGCCATTTACCTCATGCTTTAATCAAGAACATTGACACAACAAAAGCGTTGGCGTTGCCGGGCGTGCTCGCAGTAATCACAGGTAAAGATTTGCCAATTCCGTACGGAATTCTTCCTGTCAGCCAGGATGAGCACGCACTCTGCATTGATAAAGTCCGCTTTATTGGCGATCCCGTCGCGGCTGTTGCTGCTGTTGACGAAGATGTGGCGTTTGACGCGATGAACCTCATCGAAGTTGAGTACGAGCCGCTGCCGACTATTTCTACAATTGAAGAAGCAGTGTTAATCGATGAGCCTCGCATTCATGACTATGGCGACTCTGGAAATGTTCATAAGAAAGTGTCACTCGAATTCGGTGATGTGGAGGAGGGATTTTCCGAAGCCGATCTGATTCGCGAGGATGTGTTCTTTTACGAAGGCAATACTCACCTGCCGATGGAGCAACATTCCGCCGTTGCTCATTTTGATTCTGACGAAAAGATAACCCTGTGGAGCTCGACTCAAACACCACACTACGTTCATCGCGCGCTCGCAAAGGTGCTCGGCCTTGCTGCAAGTCACATTCGCGTCATCGCGACCCCAAATGGCGGGGGCTTCGGAGGAAAGAGCGATCCTTTCAATCATGAAGTGATTGTTTGCAAGTTAGCGATGCTTACTGGTCGACCCGTAAAAGTAACGCTGACTCGTGAAGAAGTGTTTTATTGTCATCGCGGGCGACATCCGGTGCTGATGAAGATAAAGACCGGGGTAAAGAACGATGGCGCTATCACGGGAATGCACTTCCAGACATACCTGGATGGCGGAGCCTACGGCAGTTACGGCGTCGCGAGTACGTTCTACACCGGCGCGCTCCAAACTGTTACCTACGATGTGCCAAGGTATAAATTCCAGGGACTGCGCGCTTTCACGAACAAACCACCATGTGGTCCAAAGCGCGGGCATGGGACGCCTCAGCCGCGATACGGACTAGAAGTCCATATCGACAAGATCGCTGAGCAGCTTAAGTTAGACCCGGCCGCGATGAGACGACAGCACCTTGTCGCTCCAAATACGACTACGGCCAATTATCTGCGCATCGGTAGCATGGGTCTAGGTGCATGCATTGATAAGGTTGTAGAAGGTTCTGACTGGAAGAACCGCTTTTCAGACTGGGACAGAGATAACCGGAAACTTCCTTTCGGCAAAGGGATCGGAATTGCCTGCAGCTCGTACATTTGTGGCGCAGGATTACCAATCTACTGGAACAACATGCCTCAGTCTGGAGTGCAGCTTCGGCTCGACAGGCAGGGCGGTGTCTGTGTGATGTGCGGGTCGACAGACATAGGCCAGGGATCCGATTCGATCCTCGCCTACATCGTCGCTGAAATTCTCGGTATTGACCCTTTCGATGTCAGGGTGGTTACCGCCGACACCGATCTTACACCCGTTGATCTTGGCAGCTACTCCAGCCGGGTTACCTTGATGACGGGAAACGCCGCAATCCAGGCAGCCGAGCGTGCTCGTGAATTGTTGGTTATCGCCGTAGCGGAAAAACTGGAAGTCCCAGTCGAAAACGTTTCGCTTGCTGAGCGCCGGGTGTTCGACGTCGAAAACCCAGAGCGTGGGGTTTCATTTGCCGAAGCGGTCGTGCTCGCTGAGTCGAAGTTTGGAACAATTGGTACCGTAGGTTCTTACTCGCCTCCTCGCTCTCCGGGAAAATTCAAAGGATCTGGCGTTGGTCCGTCGCCCGCGTACAGTTATTCAGCAGCCGTAGCTGAGATCGACGTCGATCCAGACACAGGAATAGTAGTGGTGGAACGTGTTTGGATAGCGCATGACATCGGCAAATCAATCAACCCGATGTTGGTGATGGGTCAGGTCGAAGGCAGTGTGTACATGGGATTGGGCGAAATTCTAATGGAAGAGATGGTCTACCGAAGTAACCGCAACGTCGTGCACAAGTTTCCGTCGATGCTCGAATATAAGAGTCCTACAACGATGGAAATGTGCGATGTAAAAACGTATTTGATTGAAGATCCCGACCCAAATGGGCCGTTCGGAGCAAAAGAGGTAGGTCAGGGACCGCTTCTGCCCATCCCTCCGGCCGTGGCCAACGCCGTTTATGACGCAGTCGGCGTCCGAATTGATGAAGTACCAATCACACCTGAGAAAGTACTCAAAGCGCTTCGTGAGAAAGAGAAGGGACGAGTTGGTCGTTATGGTCCAGATTCGGTACCAACGGTTGACTGGCCGGATCCGCTGAGAATCTTGACGCCATCTGAGGGAGGAGATGGACGAGAGATGCCGCATGTCGCCGTTCATTCATGATTTTTGCGAACCATGGGTTGGAGTGAATCGTAAATGAATGTGAAGGCCGCCTGGCTTTCGCACTACCTCACCTAATGAGAAAGGAAGGCAACGAATGGGTGAAAACACCACCGAGGCGATCAATGATTCAAGGTCATTTGAAGAGCGAGTATTTGCACGTTTTGACGCGGTAGACCGCAGGTTCGATGCCATCGAAATTCGAATCGAGAGGCTTGAAATGAAACAACTTGATACCAAACCAATTTGGGAAAGAGCGCTGGTAGCAATCGAGGAAACTAATGCTGCGATGCGGAATGGCTTTGCAATTGTAGGCCACGCAATCGATCAGATTAATGCGCGACTCGATTCAATGGATAAACGCTTTGACGGCGTCGATGCTCGCTTCGAAGCAATGGACAAACGCTTTGACGGCATCGATGCTCGCTTCGAAGCGCTTTCGACTGAACTCAATGATGGATTTCGTGGAGTCGAAGGGAAGATCGAGGTCTTAAACCAATATTTACTCGAATTCAGAGCCGATCAGCTTTACGTCGACAAACGTCTGCAAAAAATAGAGTCTGGTTCGAAACCGTCCTAACTCGAATCACAACCTGGCAGAGGAAACACAAAACATCGCATGATGCGACTTCCTAAATTCGAGTACCACACTCCGCAAACTATCGCGGATGCGGTTAAGATGATCGGCGATGCTGGTCCAAACGGACAGTTTGTTGCCGGCGGTACGGATCTATATCCAAACATGAAACGCCGGCAACAAACTCCTAAAACTGTCATCTCCGTGATGCGTCTCAATGAACTCAATCAAATATCTGGTGATAGAGGTCGTGGATTGCAAATCGGCGCATCAGTCACGCTCACAGACATCTGCGACCACCCGATAATCCAACGCGATTATCCAGTAGTCGCAAGCGCCGCAAGAACCATCTCGACACCACTTCTCCGTAACATGGGTACGATCGGAGGCAACCTCCTACTCGATACGCGATGCAACTACTACGACCAAAACTTCGAGTGGCGCAAGGGCATCAATTTCTGTCTTAAGAAAGATGGCGACATCTGCTGGGTCGCGCCCGGTAGCAGCAAGTGTTGGGCGGTTCAATCATCCGATCTCGTGCCAGTTATGGTGGCGATCGGTGCAAAACTTCGATTTGCCTCTACTCTTGGTGAACGCATCATCGATGCCGCCGGTTTGTACAATGACGATGGTATCGATTATCTCCACAAGCGGCCTGACGAGTTGCTCGTTGATATTCAACTACCCCCAGTCGAGGGTTGGCGTGCGTCGTATAAAAAACTTCGTCGGCGAGGGGCATTCGACTTTCCTGTCCTTGGCGTCGCAGCCTGGATTCGTGAAGAAAAAGATGTAGTGCTTGACGCACGAGTTGTGCTCGGCGGTATTGCACCGTCCCCAGTATTGATTGCCGAGGCCTCGACTGCTCTGATCGGTAAGCAGCTTTCAGAAGATGGAATGGCCGCTGCCGCCGAAGCTGCCTATATCAAAGCGCGACCTCTCGACAATACCGATTTTGTATATCAATGGCGCAAACAAATGGCGCGACAGTTTACTCTCCGTGCTTTGCGAGAATTTCGGAATTGAAGCGCCGCAACCGATCACTGTCTGACCTCTTTCGATCGTGCGCGAAGTAGCCGCGATTATTCTTGCCGCCGGCCGCTCTGAACGAATGGGCGCGTTCAAACCACTCTTGCCCTTCGGTTCCTCAACCGTAATTGAATCCTGCATCAACTATCTAATTGAAGCTTCTGTCGAATCAATCGTCGTGGTAGCCGGGTACAAGGCCGATGAGTTGAAGAGTGCACTAATCAATCAAAGTGTTGACGTGGCTGTAAATCCTTTGGTGTACAGCCAAATGAACGCGTCGATTTCCTCCGGCATTCGCTCCGTTCCACCCGACGCGCGCGCAGTGCTGATTGCGCTCGCAGATCATCCGGCAGTCTCGCCCGAAGTCATAAGGGAACTTATTACCTTTTGGAAAAGCGGTGAGTCAATTCTGAAGCCAACGTGGAACGATCGAGGCGGACACCCCGTTTTGGTTGACCTTCAATTCAGGAACGAACTTGAAAACCTCGATGATAAACAAGGATTGAAGGGGTTCTTCCAAACGCACCAACGGCTGGTTAAACGATTGCCGGTGAGCTCGCCATACGTTGCTCGTGACATGGATACATGGGATGATTACCTCACCCTACATAAAGAGGTTTTTGGGACCGAACCCACAGCTGAACGGGATTAATAAGGCCCAACTAAAAGCTGGCAGGGGTCATCTAAAGAGTTGTCAGAACGTCAAGAAGGCGTTATGACGGAGGAAAGCAAATGCCCCTTTTGACTCGAAAACATCTATTGGCCGGTTCTTTGTTTCTGTTGTGCTCGGTCACCTTCGGTCAGAGTCGTAGTGCCGCGCAGGCTGACTTCTCGATGCGTTCTATCGACGGTCAGACTGTTACTGCCAGCAGCCTGCGAGGAGAAGTTGTGGTCCTCGCCTTCGGCGCTTCATGGTTGCCACTGTCGAAGACCCAACTACAAGGTGTCCGCAAACTCGCCGACGAATACAGCAACAGAGGTGTCGTTGTTTACTGGGTCAGCACTGAGTCGCTCGACGAGAAATCCAAAAATTACGCCAGCGATGAGCAGCTAAGAGCCTTCGCTCAAAAATATGGTCTGAAGGTCACAGTCTTAAGAGATCCTGACAGTGTGATTTCCAAAAAGTTCGGTATCGACCAACTGCCTTCGATCGTCATCCTTGATAAGCAGGGAAACCTGGCCGCTGGACCAATAAGTGGTTTGGACCCGGGTGGAAACCTTGCAGCCCAGTTGGCCTCTCATCTAGATAAAATCCTATAGAAATCGATAAACGCCAGATTAGTGAGGCCGCTGTAAAAGGCGGCCTTTGTTTTCCGGCATCGTGGCCAAAGCTGACCTATTTACTATTGAGCGACTAGCATTTAACCTGTCATCCGCATGCAAACAATGATAATTAATCCAGAGGCGCTTGGAGCTCCATCGGGATATTCGAATGGTATTCTGGTTGAACCAGGCGGCAAACTTCTTTTTATAGCAGGACAGATCGGTTGGAATGCCGAACAACAAATCGTCAGCGGCGATTTCGTAGCCCAATTTGATCAGGCTCTCTCTAACGTAATTGCCGTAGTTGATCAGGCAGGTGGAACTGCCCAAAACATTGTGCGACTGACAATTTACGTTACAGATAAAAACGAATACGCCACCAGAAGACAGGAAATTGGCGAACGTTACCGAAAACTGATGGGCAAACACTTTCCCGCGATGGTGTTGGTTGAAGTCAAAGGATTGTTGCACGACGCTGCCAAAGTGGAGATAGAAGGTACCGCAGTTATCTATTGAGTAGCCTTTCCTTCTTATGAAAACCCCTACCAGCTTTCAATATCAACAAACCGGATCTGTTGCGACAATTACTCTGAACCGTCCTGAGCGCCTGAACGCTCTGACCTTTGAAGTCTACCGTGAATTGACGGATCTCTTTGCCACTCTGAAAAAAGACGACAGCGTAAGGGCAGTGGTTATTACTGGAGCCGGGCGAGCATTTTGCACCGGGGGTGATGTTCACGACATCATCGGCGAACTATTCAGTCGAAACATGGAAGGCCTACTCGAGTTCACCAGGATGACTTGCGAGCTGATCCGAAATATCCGCAGACTGCCCAAGCCAGTTATAGCGAGTCTGAATGGGACCACCGCTGGAGCAGGGGCATGCATCGCGCTCGCATCGGATATTCGCATAGCAAGCGAGGATGCGAAGATCGCATTCCTTTTCGTGAAGGTTGGTCTAGCTGGTGCAGATATGGGCGCAGCTTATCTGCTGCCAAGAGTGATCGGAATGGCCAAGGCGACCGAACTATTGTTTACAGGAGAGTTTATTACAGCGGCTGAAGCTGAACGCATCGGCCTATACAACAAGGTTGTCGCAAAGGATTCACTTGGCTCTGTGACCACAACTTTTGCCGAACAACTTGCTCGTGGTCCTTCATTCGCTATAGCCAAGACTAAAGAGATGTTGAATCGAGAGCTTGCAATGGATCTCGACACAGCATTGGAAAGCGAAGCTCAAGCCCAGGCTATTTGTATGCAACATCCGGATTATCGCGAAGCCTATGAAGCTTTTGTGGCAAAACGCGAGGTCAAATTTCAATAAATGCCGCGATGATTGACCAACTTCCCTTCTTTACTGCAGACCATCGTAACCTCGCTAAGGTTGTGGCCGATTTTACGGCGAGCGAGATTGAACCTCGAGCAGCATCTGAGAGTGATGTCGAAGCCAGCGCTCGACAGTTTGTCGACCTGTTGGCACAAGCCGATCTACTTCGATATTCCGTTGCCAATGGCCCACTGGATGTTCGGGCCCTTTGTCTAATACGTGAAACTCTATCCTATTCGTCAGCTCTCGCTGATCTCGCCTTCGTGATGCAAGGTCTTGGGACCTATGCGATAAGCCTGGCCGCGGCTGATCATATTCGGGAGTTCTGGCTCGGCAGATCCTCATCGGGCAAAGCTATCGCTGCATTTGCGTTGACTGAGCCCGAGGCTGGTTCGGATGTGGCGTCAATTCAGACAAGCGCTAAAAAAGACGGTGACGCCTACGTGCTAAATGGTCGTAAGCGCTTCATCTCGAATGCCGGGATCGCCGACTTCTACACAGTCTTTGCAAAAACCGGGACGAACGAGCGTGGGCGAGCCGCACTCTCGGCATTTGTTGTTGGTGCCAGGATGCCGGGCTTTGCTGTTGTGCAAAAGACTCAATTGATGTCGCCTCATCCTATCGGAGAAATCGAGTTCAATGACTGCCGAGTGCCGGTTGATAACCTAATTGGCAATGAAGGCGACGGCTTCGGACTCGCTATGGAAACACTCGATACTTTCCGTGCCAGTGTCGGAGCCGCAGCCTGTGGAATGGCCCGAAGAGCACTTGACGAGTCGATTGCCTACTCAACCAATCGCAAACAATTCGGGCGGTTGTTGGCCGAACATCAACTGGTCCAGGAAAAGCTGGCTGATATGGTCACGGATCTCGATGCCGCAAGACTCCTGGTCTTTCGTGCCGCACACTTGAAGGACACAAGCCAGGGACGACAAACACGAGAAGCAAGCGAGGCTAAATTGTTTGCTACCGAAGCTGCCTGGAAAATCATAGACAGCGCGGTCCAAATTCATGGCGGCAGCGGCCTGGTCCACGGTAGTGTGGTCGAAAGACTCTACCGCGATGTGAGAGCGTTGCGGATCTACGAAGGCACCTCTGAAATTCAGAAGCTTGTCATAGCCAGTCAACTTCTAAAAAGCTAGTACTAGCACGTATGAAGCTCAACATAGTTGGTGGCGGCCCCTCAGGGTTATATTTCGCCATCCTCATGAAAAAACAAGATGCCGCTCATGAAATAACCATTTATGAACGTAATGGCCCAGACGATACTTTTGGCTGGGGCGTAGTTTTTTCGGGAAAGACACTGGCGAACTTACGCGAGGCAGACGCGGAATCACATGCTGAAATTACCAGCCACTTTGAAGCCTGGGACAACGTCGATGTGGTCCAGGGCGACTCGAAAATTTCGATTCACGGCAACAGCTTCTCTGGCATTGCGAGGCTTCGTCTTTTAAAGATTCTTCAACAACGCGCACAACAACTCGGAATCGGGCTCATCTTCAACCATGAGATCAAGGATTTCGAAACTCTTCGAACTTCCAGCGACCTGTTGATTGGCGCCGATGGTGTCAACAGCGGGCTCAGATCTTTCTATTCACAATACTTTTTGCCTGATCTCGATGTTCGTAAGCATCGTTATATTTGGTATGGAACCCACCAACTCTTTCACGGACTCACGCTAACTTTTCGCGAAAACGAAGCGGGCGTCTTCGCTTCGCATTCTTATAAGTTTAGTCGCGATACCAGCACCTTTATTGTTGAATGCGACCCCGAAACGTGGCAGCGAGCTGGTTTTTCCAATATGAACGACGACGAGATGCGCAGCTATTTGCATACTGTCTTCCGACGCGATCTGGGTGACGAACCACTACTTTCAAACAATTCAAAATGGATCAATTTCGTTCGTGTAAAAAATCGAAACTGGTTTTTTGATAATGTTGCTCTCCTCGGTGATGCGTTACACACTGCCCATTTCTCGATTGGCTCAGGGACTAAGCTGGCGATGGAAGATGCTATTGAAATGGCCCGATGCTTTCAGCGACACCCCGACGTTGACGAAGCGTTGGCCGAGTTTGACCGAGTGCGGCGGCCTGTTATCGACAATTATCAAGTTGCCGCAGGAGAAAGCATGGAGTGGTTCGAAAACGCTTCCCGTTATATTGGATTATCTTCGTGGGAACTTGCTTACAGTGTCATGACCAGAAGTGGTCGGGTGACGCTTGAGGACTTAAGAACGCGAGATCCAGAATTTGTTCGTCAGTACGAAAACTCTCGATTATCTTCAGCAAACTAACTGATAACAGGCTATGTTCGGTTCCATGCTGGCGGCACTAAACGCCTTCGCCCATCATCGACAGTTGAAGCTCCTGGTTCGTCAAGTTCGACTCGATCCCATAGCTTACAAGTGACTGGTCGGTGCGCCTGGTCCAAAGCCTCACAGTAGTTAGTATAAGTGCAACGTCTCACCTCGTTTCCATATCCTAAAAGCACTTTTGTAAACCAATCCGGATCGGCGAGAGCTTGTCTCGCCATACCGACAATGTCAGCCTGTCCCTTTCTCAATATTTCTTCTGCCTGCGAGAAGGTTGTTATTCCGCCAGCTGCAATAACCGGAACATTAAATCCAGCGGTGTTGAGGCTCGCTTTAATGTTTGCCACCAATGGAATAGAACGACCAAATGGACCAATTTGGTCTGACAAGACGGTCGGCATGCATTCGTAGCCGCTTTTACCCGTATAAGGATACACAGCCTGTCCGACCTTTGGCTGTTGAGCGTCTTCAAACTTCCCCCCTTTTGAAAGAGATAGAAAATCAAAGCCAGCACGTGCAAACTCCACCGCGTAATACCGAGAGTCCTCGATACGGCTGCCGCCTTCTATCACCTCATCAGCAAGAAAGCGCACTCCCACAACGTAATCGTTCCCGACTTCCTTCCGAACGCGCTGAAACACTTCCAGAGGGAGTCGCACCCGGTTCTCCATCGACCCACCGTAGCCGTCATCACGATTGTTCAACGAGCTCAGGAACCCCGCCATTGTGTAAGCATGCGCATAGTGCAACTCGACGCCGTCAAACCCGGCCTCGCGCGCCCGACGGGCGGCAGCAGCAAATACCCCGGGGAGTTCTGTTGGAAGAGTCTTAATGTGTTCAAGATCTGTATCGGTTACTCGCTCGCGATAGCCGAATCGCAACGTTTCGAGTTCACGCTCACCAAGGACCAGGTCGAGTACTTCGTCACTTGATTCGCAGAGGTATTCCCGAACTTCGTTTTCGGGAGCGTTCAGCCAACGACTGTCGTGCGTAATCTCAGCAAGTTGAGTCCGATGTTGAGGGTTGACCTTAAAAAACTTTTGGAAATACTTGACCTTCTCGGGCCGGCGTCTAACGGAGAGAAAATCTATGATCTGGATAAAAAGCAGAGTTTCGCCATCGCTTGCCTCCCGGACAGCCTCAACCAGTTTTCGCAAACCCGGAATAAATCTATCGTCTCCAATTCTCAATAATGGTCCACTCGGAATGTCTCGAACTCCGGTAGCCTCAACCACCAGCACTCCCGGTTTGCCCTGCGCAAAACGGCGGTACCAGTCCAGATTATCCGGAGTTACGAATCCTTCGTCCGTCGCTCGCCAGGGCACCATGGCAGGAACCCATGTCCTGCTCCGTGATTTTCGTCGGCCAATATTTATTGGGCTGTAAAGGCGAGAGGCAGAAGCTTCAGCGGCCGTTGGCCACTCTGTAGGCGGTATTTGGTGCCGGATCGGATTTAAAAATTTCCACATTGGTTTTCCGTCCACTTTAACACGGACGGTTCAGGCTGGTAGAGTAGCGAGTCAGATTGGATGCCTTCTCTGTAGAACGGCGTTTACGCTATGTTACATTAATCCCGACTTTCAGTTTTCCGCCGGAGGATTTCCTTTTGACCGACGACTTACTCAAGTGGCGAAGCCAGTTTCCAATTCTCGATAAAGCTGTTTATTTGATCTCGCATAGCCTGGGAGCAATGCCGAAGGGAACGTACGAAAAGCTCCATGACTACGCGGAAACGTGGGCGACCCGAGGCGTGAGAGCCTGGGCTGAGGGTTGGTGGGACATGCCAGTCACAGTTGGCGATCAGGTTGGCAAGATAATTGACGCTGCGCCGGGCACAGTCGCGATGCATCAGAACGTATCGATCTGCCAGTCGTTGATCCTGTCGTGTTTTGAACCGTCACCCACTCGCAACAAGATCGTCTACTCGGAACTGAACTTTCCTTCGGTGATGTACGTCTACGAGGCGCATGCAAGGAACGGAAAACTTCGAATCGAAACAGTTAAGTCCGACGATGGAATCACGATTCCACTGGAGCGGATGCTGGCAGCGATAGATGAAACAACTCTTCTGGTTCCGATTTCTCACGTTCTCTTCAAAAGCGCTTTTCTACAAGATGCCAGGGCAATCATCAATAAGGCTCATGAAGTTGGAGCTCTCGTTATACTTGATACATATCAATCGGCTGGCACAGTTCCATTCAGCGTAACCGAGTTGAATACCGATTTCGCGACTGGTGGTTCAGTCAAGTGGCTTTGCGGTGGTCCAGGCGCCGGCTACCTCTATGTGCGACCTGACTTACACGACAAGCTCGAGCCTAAGACGACCGGCTGGATGGCACACGATCAACCGTTCGCATTCGAAACTGAGCTTCGTTATGCAACTGGTATCGCAAGATTCCTGCATGGGTCACCGGCCATTCCGGCCCTATACGCCGCGCAGTCTGGCTACGACATAATCAATGAAATCGGAGTCGAAAAAATCCGACAGAAGAATATCCGGCAAACTGATTATCTAATCGCGTTAGCTGAAGAGTCAGGCTTTCGAGTCACAAGTCCAAAAGACTCATCTCAACGCGGTGGTACCATCACGATAAGTCACGAACACGCTGGAGCGATCGCCAAAGAGCTTGTTCGTCGTGAGTTCATCATTGACTACCGCCCGGGTGCAGGCATTCGGATCTCGCCCCACTTCTATACCAGCGACGAAGAGTTAGAGCTCGTAATCAAAGAGCTGAAAACGATCAACGAATCAAATTCCTACCACGATCACGAAACGGTTGGTGCGGCCTTCTGAGAGGATTTCAGACTGCCGGCCTGATTATCATGACAAAGCAATATGGTGATGACGCACCTCTCTCGTACAACAAATACCTGCGCGTGCAGGATTTGATAGAACTGCAAAATTGTCTTTCAGATCCAGTTCATCACGATGAACTCCTATTTATAACAATTCATCAGGCGTACGAGTTATGGTTTAAGCAAATCCTGCACGAGCTCGATGCGGCGGTTGAACTTTTGAATGATGACCGCTTGAAACTTGCAACCAGGGCAATCAATCGAATAGTTGATATTGAAAAACTATTGCTCAATCAGATTCACATACTCGAGAGTATGACGCCGATCAGTTTTCTTTCGTTCAGGGACGAACTGAATCCAGCAAGCGGGTTTCAATCAATGCAGTTTCGTGAAATTGAGTTTTCTTCAGGTCTAAAAGACGAAAGAATCTTGCGTGAGTTTGCGAGCGATCCTTACGCGTCCGAACGCCTGCAGAAAAGATTTGACGGAGCGAGTTTGGCTGATTCGTTCTATCGAGTGCTTTCGAGGCGCGGTCTAAAAGCTCCCGTTGATACCGGCGCCGATCCCGCCAAAGCTACCAAAAACTATCACGAACGAACTCATGCGATTCTCGAAATCCTGACCCACTTCGAAGATCGCTACGAGGAATTTCAACTAGCGGAAGCCTTGATTGAACACGATGAGTATTTTTCCCTCTGGCGATCTCACCACATCAAGATGGTTGAAAGAATGGTGGGCGCCAAACGAGGAACCGGCGGTTCCGAAGGCATTGGTTATCTCAAGACCACGCTTGATAAAAAGTTCTTCCCGGAATTGTGGGAGGCGCGGACTTACCTCGACACGAAGCATGGCAGCAGTGAATGCCCGTTTGCGGGACACTAAACGGAGCGCGGCGACCAGACGCCGCATTATTCTAAAGTGGAAAAAGAAAGACGAAGTGCACCACGCGTTCGAGTGAAGTTGTCGGCTCGATGGGAAGGTGTACTTTCACGCGAAGAGGCGACCATAACCGATCTAAGTCGCAACGGCTGTTTTGTTTTGTCGGGTGGTAAGATCGAACATAAAGAGTTGATTTGGCTTGAAATCTCTCTGCCCGATCAAGAGCCCGTTTCATTCTGGGCAGAAGTGGTTGATGCCGCACCAGAGATCGGTTTTGCAGTGCGGTTCAATTCGAGCAGCGACGAAGATAACGAGCGACTCGGTCGCTATATTGAAAGCGTTTTTGCTTCGAGAGTTGCTGAATAGCTGCAGTAGTCTCCTACCAATCTTACCGAGTCTACAATTATGAGTGTCACATTCCCTGAGCGGTTCAACATGGCTCAATATTTCCTTTATCACAATGTTGATGAAGGACGGGAAAACAAAACTTGCCTTTACTTTCAGGATCTTAGTTGGACCTACGGGCAAACAGTTGAATTATCCAATAAGACCGGCAATGCATTACGTGAACTCGGGACCGAGATGGAGGATCGGGTCCTCATAGTCCTCCCTGATTGTCCTGAGTTTGTTTGGACCTGGTTCGGCGCGGCACGTATCGGAGCCGTTATCACAATGGTGAATCCGTTGCTGCCTGCCGCTGATTACAAGTACTACCTCGATTACACGAGGGCACGCGTTGCCGTCATTCATGAATCATTGCGGGCGGCCTTCTTCGAAGCTGCCGCATCCTCCCCGTATCTTCGAGCCGTTCTGGTTGTTGGCAACAACACGAGTTTTGACGGATCGACAAAAGTTAAATGGAAGCGATTCGATGACATCGTGCCCACCTGCGATGCAGAGTGCCCGCAAGCCGATACCCGGCGCGATGATATTGCAATCTGGCTTTTCACCTCGGGCTCTACCGGACATCCAAAAGGAGCGATCCATTTACAGCATGATCTTCCTTTCAATACTGAAGTTTTCGCGAAAGCTACGATGGGTGTTTCCGGTGATGATCTGACTGTGTCGGTACCAAAACTCTTCTTCGGCTATGCGACAGGAACGAACCTGTTGTTTCCTTTTGCGGTTGGCGGAGCGACAGCATTGTTCTCGGAGCGCTCAACCGCTGAAAAACTGTTCGAAGTCATCAAGTGTTATCGTCCAACAATTCTCACGACGGTTCCGACTATGATTAACTCAATGCTCAATGTGACGGATAGCCAGGCCGAGGATTTGCGAAGCTTGAGATTTTGTTATTCAGCGGGCGAAGCGCTGCCTATCGAGTTGTACGAGCGCTGGATGGACCGTTTTGGTATAGACATCTGCGATGGCATAGGCTCGGCGGAGATGTTTCATATCTACATAACGAATCGTCCCGGCGATGTTAAGCCTGGAAGCCTCGGTAAAATCGTCCCTGGTTACGAGGCTCGAATCGTAAACGCTGACAACGAACAGGTGAAGACGGGCGAAATGGGAACACTTCGCATCAAGGGTGATTCAGCCGCCCTTTGCTACTGGAATGCACACGAGAAATCAAAGGAGACTTTTGCCGGTGATTGGTGTACCACCGGAGACCAATTTCACGTCGACGAGCAGGGCTACTACTGGTATCACGGAAGAACAGACGAAATGCTCAAAGTATCAGGTGTATTTGTCGCACCTGCCGAAATCGAAAATTGCCTCTTACAACACCAGGCGGTGCTCGAATGCGCGGTAGTGGGCCACCAGGACGATGGTCTGGTGAAACCCAAAGCATTTATCGTTTTACGTAACGAATTCAGTCCGGGTGAAGGACTGGCGGAAGAGATCAAGCAGTATGTAAAAACCCAGATCGCGATCTATAAATATCCGCGCTGGATTGAATTCGTTGATTCCCTCCCCAAAAACGACCGCGGCAAGATCGACCGAAAACGTCTCAAAGCCTGATCACTTAGAGTTGATTTTCCTGGAATCTGGCAGGCATCACGAGTTTCTTTTACATAGTCGCAACGATGTACCAATTCGGTTGTACTACCGGTTGCGCGTCCTGGCCACGACAGGAAGCTGCTGCACCTGGACCATCGTTCAGGACCGGACCAGTACAACCGATGCCTCGGTACAGATCGTCACAAAATAGAGAAAAACTAAAACGGCGCATTGGCCCAGACCAATGCGCCGTTGAAGTTTGGATAACTGTAAGTTCTAGCGTCGCCGCTCTAAATCATAATCTCTAAGCCGTCGATACAGAGTGGACGGAGAGATACCAAGGATTTCAGCCGTCTTCCCTCGATGCCAACCGGTTTGTTCGAGAGCCGCGAGAATCTGCTGCCGTTCTACTTCGCGAAGTGAGCCGGGTGCCGAAGATGAGACTGCTGGTGCTGCCGCGTGTGAGTTGGAAGGGACCGCCGAAGCTGGGACAGGTTGCACGGCAGGAAGAGACACATTTGGTCTAATTACTTCGGGAGGCAATTCGGACAGCGTTATTCGTCCGTTATTCGAGAGAATGACTGCTCTCTCGAGACAATTCTTTAACTGCCTCACATTGCCGGGCCATCCGTAAGAACGCAGAGCCGCAAAAGTTTCGTCAGTCAGTACAGGCGGAGTGGTGCCGGCAATCTGCTTTAGTAAGTACTTCGTCAGCGGTTCGATATCCTCTGGTCTCTCTCGCAAAGGCGCAAGGCTGATTTGGAAGCCGTTAATTCTATATAGAAGGTCAGACCGAAACACACCCTCGGTCAGGACCGCATCCAGATTCCTGTTGGTCGCTGCTACGATACGAACGTTAACCTCAACCTTGCGAACGCCACCCACTCTAAAAAATGTCCGCGTTTCAATAGCACGCAGGAGTTTCGCCTGGAGCTGTGCCGGTAGCTCAGTCACTTCATCAAGAAACAACGTCCCGCCATCAGCTAATTCTATCAACCCAAGCTTGCGTCCCTTGGCGCCAGAAAAGGCACCAGCTTCGTACCCGAAGAGTTCTGACTCGAGGAGCGATTCCTGAAAAGCGGCACAGTTGAGATCTACGAACGAGGCATCTGAGCGACCAGACAGTCGGTGAATTGCGTGGGCCACTAACTCCTTGCCAGTACCCGATTCACCTGTGATCAGCACTGACGCTTCGGAGGGAGCAACTCTTTCAATCAACCGGATCGCTTCCTTCATCAACTCCGAAACGGATACGATTTCCGGTAAAGCTGATTGACGGGCGAGTTGTTCACGTAACCTTACATTGTCAACGCGCAAGCGCCGTTTGTCAGCTGCCTGTTTAACTCTTATGTCGAGCTCATTGATACTGTATGGCTTAGTCAGATAGTCGTAAGCACCCAGTTTCATTGCCTCAACAGCGGTCTCTACAGTTGCCTGGCCCGTCAACATTATGACCTCGGGAGGATTGGGCCGTTCGTGAACTCGCCGCAACAACTCCATGCCATCAATACGCGGCATGTTGATATCGCATAGCAACACGTCGACATTACTTTCCTCAAGGCGCCGCAGGGCGGCCTCGCCGTCAGGCGCCGCCTGAACACGGTACCCAAGCCGCTCCAGTTCCTTCTGCAAAACGAGGCGTAAGTTAGCTTCGTCCTCTGCAATCAGAATTCTTGCTTGCTGTTGCTCACTCAAGCGTGGATTTCCTCGTTTAGATTAATTGCTGGAAGGGTGATCGTGAACGTAGTACCAACTCCAACCGTCGACTGAACGTCGAGAGTGCCCCCGTGCTCAGTTAAGATACCATAACATACGGCCAGGCCGAGACCGGTTCCGTGGCCTACCTCTTTTGTAGTAAAGAAAGGTTCGAAGATCTTGGGGAGGTTTTCTGGTGCAATCCCGATACCGGTATCACTCACTTCAACTACAACTCGAGCGTCTTCGTTACGCGCTGTAATGCTCAATATACCACTGAGCGTCATCGCATCAAGAGCGTTCGTGGCCAGCGCGATAACGGCTTGTTGGAGTTGTCCGGCGTCCCCACCGACAGGCTGTAAATCCTGAGCGATGTCTATTGAAAACTCAACCGCGGTGTTCCGCTTCTGGTGCGACAGCAGGCGCACGGCCGAGCCTATAACGTCGCCCAGGTTAACCGTAACGGGGTCCGAGGTCCTGGTCCTACTGAAGTCGAGCAAGCCCATCGTGATTGATTTACATCTAAAAGCCTCACTTCTTATCAGGCCGAGGTAATCCCGCAGATCCTCGAGCGCCGGTGATCCGTCAAAGGAGCCCTCGTTCATTCTTGACTCAAGCGATTCCGCGCAAGCAGAAATTGTGGCCAGCGGATTGTTGATCTCATGGACCACGCCGGCCGCAAGTCTTCCAACGGCTGCCAGCTTTTCGGCGCGTGCGATGGCGCGGTTTGCCTCAACCCGATCCGTCACCTCCTCACCTACCGTAATAACATGAGTGACCTTGCCACTTGTGTCGGCCCACATCGGTATCTTGCTTATCAACCAGTACCTAACACCCTTTGGAGAAGGAGTTTGCTGCTCAATGCGTTCAATCTCGCCGCTTTCAAAAACTCTCGAAAACTCTTCCTGAAGGACTTCCCGGGGCTGACGAGTTAGCACATTGAAGACGTTTTGGCCCAACGCAGTTCCACGAGGAATACCCAATTCACCCAATTCGCGATTGCGGTTCCAGGCGACTACTCTGTACTGGCGATCGATGGCGTATAGCGAGAGAGGCAGACTATCGATGATTGCCTCGATGAATCTTCGTTGCGTTTCAGTTTCAGCGGTCCGCTTTTCGACTTGCCTGGCAAGGTTAAATGATGTTTCCTGGGCAGCCTGGTAGAGCGAGCATATATGAGCCGCCAACGAGGTCTGTTGTGCGGCTGCATCGATCAGACGCCTCTCAGCATCGCTGCAATTCTCTCGATGATCGAAAGCAACGATTAGTGCCCCTTTTGCCCTTCCAGCAAATCGCAAAGGCGCAACAAATTCCGCTTCGTGTTTCTCGTCACTGATGAAAAAACGTGACTTATCGGTAAGCAACACAGAGTTGGCAGACTCGTTCGAACGTAGCCAGTCATGCAGGACGACACGATTCAATAAAGACGGATCATCGGCGCTTCCTTCTCGGTCAAAGACACACGCTGCATGCTTGTCACGACCGACGGTAACGTAAGCTGCGCACAATGACGCATCTGTTTCTTCGTAGGTCGCTCCCGCAACGCGTCGCACCAGCTGCTCTGGTTCCAACGCTCGGAGCAACCCGCGGCCAACGTCGCTCAGGAACCTCAGCTCGCGGTTGGTCCCAATCAGCGCCCACTCGCGTTGCGACATCCGGACATGAAGACCAACCCGAGATAACAGCTCTCCAGGACTCGACGGCTTAGTGATGTAATCATCAGCTCCCGCGCTAAACGCCTGAACCTTACGAGCTTCGTCGTCACTCTCGGAGAGCGCAATGATGGGTAATTTTCCGGTAGTTGGTTGCGACCTGAGGAGTTTACAGAGCGCCAGTCCATCAACCCCGGGCATTTCCAGGTCGAGTGCGACGAGATCGCAGCGGACGCCTTTCAATACGCGCAGCGCAGAGGCTGCCTCATTTGCGGTGACCACTCGATACGAGGCATGTTCGAAGATGTCCCGCAGCCGATCTCGGCTGGAAGGATCATCATCGACAATTAACAGGGTGGCGCTTGGATTTTCGGCGGGAACTGCCATGCTTTCAGTCGTAGAAGCCGCGATTCATCGGGTGACCCAGAAGGCGAGCCAAGTCCAAAAGAAATGACACGGCGGAGAAACGTGTCAACTTCGATTGAAAGCGATGAGCAAGGAGGATGTCAAGAATTTACTTTGGAATGCGCCGGTTTGAAGGCCACTTCGGGGGTTGAACCCAGGCGTTAACTGCCAGATGCGGTCATCCGATTAAGTTGAACCTCAGCACCAGTTTGCTGTTCAGGTGGTCCAATCGAAGATAGTTTATGCAGCGATTTAGCCCTGTACATCTCTTTATCAGCAGCTGCTATCAACTGGTCAAGAGTTTCGCCATCAGTGTTGAAAGTCGCAGTACCAATGCTTATTCCCACCTGTGCATAGCGAGTTTTACCTACAGTGAGGCGAAACTTCGATACAGCGGACTCAATCCTCAAAGTTAACTCCTGGACCTGGGAGCCCGAGATCTCCTGGACCAGCGCTATGAATTCGTCGCCACCGCAACGAGCAAGAAAGTCGTACTCCCTTAACTGACTCTGTATGATCCCTGCGACTTCTTTCAACATCTTGTCTCCGACCTTGTGACCAAAGCTGTCGTTGACACTCTTGAAGTCATCGAGATCTAACATCATTACCTGGAACAGCCGATCACTCCTACGAGCGCGAGCGGCTTCCTCTTCGAAACGGAGGGCGAGGTATCTCGCATTGGGCAAGCCCGTGAGCAAATCAGTCAGAGCATTCGATTCAGCCTGGGCGTGTTGCATGGCATTCCAGAGAGCATCAGAGGCCAGGAGAGTCACTGTTTCCAGCAACCGCATATGATCGTCGGTATAGCGATCCAACTCAGTGGAATAGATTGAGATGACACCGATAAGCGTCTCATCTTTGAATAACGGCAATGCAGCCATTGAGCGGTACTTCACGCCGGCGTCAGGATTAATGTCTCTAAAATCCAGACTCGGGTGAAGATGATTCACGGCAGTACGATTCACGAGGGCGAGACCAGAAACACCTTCTCCAGGTGCTATCGATCGACCTACCAGTTTTTTCGCGTTCTTGCCGGCGACATGACGGACCGTCGCACGCCCTTTCTCTTCTTCATAAAAATAGACCACGCATGTATCGAATGGAACGACGTGCCCAATTTTGTCGACCAAAATATCCAACGTATGTTCGACACTTAGCGATGTTCCAAAGGTCCTTGCTATTTCATACAGCGAGTAGACTTCGCGATGGGCTTTGTTGATCTGGTCATAAGCCAGAAACGCTCCATGCTCTCTTGTCTGTGCGAGATCGACGTAATCGAGTGGGATCGGTTCAGGCTCCTGATTGCGATCTGCTTTACTGTTTAAACCAAGGGCGCTGATTTCAGATTCGAAGCGCGGCAAGTGTTTTAAGAACTCGTCGACTACCTTTGGATCAAAGTGAACTCCAGCCCCGCGTCTAATGAGAGCTACCGCTTCCGCCATTGTCATTCCTCGACGAAAGGGCCGGTCCTCTCGCACTGAGTCAAAGCAATCAACAACTGAGATGATGCGAGCCGTAATCGGAATATCTTCACCTTTAAGTCGATCGGGGTATCCGCCACCGTCCCATTGTTCATGGTGATTTCGGACGATAGGAATAACGGGATAGGGAAAATCAACACGGCTAAGAATCTGAGCTCCTACGACTGTATGAATTTTCATCTTGTCGAACTCGGCAGGAGTCAGGCGACCCGGTTTGTTCAGGATGTGAGGCGGGACCGCGAGCTTTCCGATATCGTGCAAAAGAGCGCCAGCTTTAAGCGCTGCAATTTCGTTCGTCGATAGACCAAATAACTCGCCCATTCCTGCAGCGTAATGTTGGACACGACGAACGTGACAATGGCTGGTCTGATCCTTCGCGTCTATTGCTGTTGCAAGCGCTTCAGCGGTAGCGAGGTGCAACTGGCTCAGCTGTTCTATTTCACGATTTTTGGTTTGCAGACGCGAGACTCCGCTTCGATAAATGAGGTAAGCGGCAATGATGACCAGCGGACAAAGCAGTATGTAGCTGTAGAAAGGACTATAGACAACTCCATAGGCCATGGCGGTGCTAAGGGCACCTAACAACATGGTCCATGAGAGCAGAAGTTGATTTGTATACCACCAGTCACAAACGAAGCCCTTAATTAATGAAATGACTTCTCGCTCGCGATTGTCGGGTGGGGAACGTAACTCCATCATAATTTGGGAGTGGCACAACTAAAGTGATTATCTGCACCGCAGGAGAGTGCCGGAGACGGCAACTGGGAGCAACTCAGTTTTCGTCTCCGGCAAGATTGGGCAAGTGGCAGTCTCGGGAAACTGCCGTGCTGGGTGAGATATCGACTCGATCAAAATATTGACCGAGATTAATTATCAGAGAACTGTGCGGCCTCGGACCCGTGCGGCGAGCCCGCGAAGCTTTATGGGCTTCACGGCCGCACCATTCTCATTTCAACTTGCGTGCCGCAGACCGTGAGACCGATTTGAGCCCAGAACGCCTTATTAGAAGTTGGACTCAATACTTGCCATTTTCAGGACGTGAGCATTTTGACAGGTCAGATTGAATTTTCGGTCATTACGATTTACTCGAGATCGAAAGTCGCCAAGAGTCCTGTGGAGCTTGAGAGGTTGCGATTAATCGCGAGCCGTGAGAGAAACTGTGAGCCAAAATTTGAGAGCGTTTGATGCGATTTGAGTGTCGATTCTAGATGGTAAATCCTATTAAAAAACGACCCGCGGGCTACCAATCCGTCGGCTATGTAGAGCTGCTAAGGAAGAATCCGAGCTTCCGACAGCTTTGGTTGGGTCAGGTGGTCAGCCAAATGGGCGACTGGTTCAATACCATCGCTCTTTATACGATCATTCTGCAGCTGACCGGTTCAGGACGGGATATTGGACTGCTCCTGGTTGCGCGTTTTCTTCCAAGTTTCTTGTTTGGTTCACTGTCAGGTGTAGTGGCTGACAGGTTTAGCCGCCGCTCCATTATGATCGTCTCGGATCTACTGCGGGCCGTCGTAGTGCTCGGCTTCCTTTTTGTTAAGCGCGCCGATCAGCTTTGGATCCTTTATGTATTGACTGTTTTTCAACTCGGACTGTCAACGTTCTTTGAACCGGCTAAGACTGCGGCTATACCCTCACTTGTAGCAGATCGAGAACTCGTAACAGCTAACGCCATCTCCTCGGTAACCTGGTCGGTAATGCTCACACTTGGAGCAGCAATAGGAGGAGTGATTACAGGCTGGTTCGGTACGAACGCGGCGTTCATTCTCGACGCATTCAGCTATATCCTGTCCGCTGCCCTGATTGCCAGTATTAAGGTTCCAAAAAGAAAGAAACGGGAACGACAGAAATTATCACTGGGCCGCCTGCTCGGAGTGACTGAAACGCTTGAGGGAGTCGCCTACGTTAAGAAGCGTCCGCGGGTGTTGGCCTTATTACTGGTAAAACCGGCCTGGGGCTTGGGGGGCGGAATTCTAACGCTTCTACCGGTGTTTGGAGAACGAATCTTTCCCGTCGGAAAGAGCGCTGCGACAGGAATCGGCGTGCTGTTCGCCGCCAGAGGAATCGGGACAGCCGTTGGGCCAATCATGGCCAGGCGCATCGCTGGCGACGGCGACAACCGAATGGAATCTTCGATCGGTATTGCTTTCATAATCGGTGGCATCTTTTATATTGCTTTCGGCAACGCTACGGGATTTGTTTTTGCATTAATCGTACTTGGAATCGCACACTGCGGTGGTAGCATTCTGTGGGTGTTTTCAACAATTCTGCTGCAGCGGGCCGTGGAAGACAGTTTTCGTGGCCGAGTTTTCGCAGCCGAGTTAGCATTGCTGACGCTGACGATGGCGGCCTCAAACTACGCGACGGGTGAATCGCTTGATAGATTCCTCTATTCACCTCGCACGGTTACCACAGCAATTGGCACTTTCTTTTTGTTACCGGGTGTAGCATGGTTTCTGACCAGGCGATGGTGGGACACAACCGAGCCAGTCAGGCGGTCGATTAAATCTGGGGCAGACGAAAACAGTATTCACGTGATTCATCAATCGATTGACAAAGAGTTGAAAGAGGATGCGACTTAAACTCGGGATTATGGGGTCCGCGGCGGAAAGCGGCAGACCAGACGTGGGGACAGCTTTGACTGAAGCCGCGGCAAATCTAGGGCGAGCAATCGCTTCACACGAGGTTATCCTTTTAACTGGAGCGACGACGGGTATTGTCTATCTGGTTGGTAAAACGGCCCATGACGCGGGTGCATTTCATATCGGAGTCTCGCCCGCGAGCAATCAAAGCGAGCACGAACTTCAGTTCAAACTGCCCGTCGACGCGTGCGACGCTCTAATTTACACGGGATTTGGGCTCAAAGGACGAAATGTGGTGCTCGTACGTTCCTGCGACGTGGTTATTTTTATTGCCGGTGCGATGGGATCACTCAACGAGTTTACTATTGCTCATGATGAAGGAAAAGTCATCGGGTGCTTGACGGGTAGTGGTGGAGTCGCAGATGAGGCAGACTATCTCCTAGCTAGATTTGCGAGGAAACATAAAGCGCAGGTCTTTCAGCATTCAGATCCCGAGAAACTGATTACTCAATGCCTGGAGGCGTTGAAAGATACTAGTAACCCAACTTAGAAGAGAGCTTTTATGGAACTTGGATTGAAAAATCGCGTGGCGCTGGTCGCGGCAGCGAGCCAGGGTATTGGTTATGCTTGCGCTCTTGACCTGGCACGGGAGGGAGCGCGCGTTTTTCTTTGCTCGCGAGACGCAGAACGTGCGAGCGAGGCAGCCAGAAGGATTCACGAGGAGACTGGCGCAACGGTAGCTGGAATCGGCGCCGATATCACAAACGATGCTGCGGCTGAAGCGTTTGTAGCGCTGGCTAAAGAACAAGCTGGAACGATCGACGTGTTAGTGACAAACGGAGGTGGACCACCAGCAGGAGTTTTCGATGATGTCGATGTGCGAACACTCCGGGAAGCATTCGAGTTGACAGTCGTTTCGGCAATACGGATGGCCAAACTTGTGCTACCAACTATGAAGCAGCAAAAGCACGGGCGAATCATTAACATCACATCAATGGCGGTTAAACAACCGATCGACGGACTGCTGTTATCAAATACGATGCGAGCGGGCCTCACCGGATGGTCCAAAACTCTTTCTAATGAAGTCGCCCAGGACAACATAACTGTTAACAACGTGGCACCCGGTTACACATTGACGGAGCAACAGCACAAACACGCAATCACGCGAGCGCGCAAGCTGGGAAAATCGAAAGAGGAAATGCTTGGCGTTTGGGCAGCCCAGGCTCCGATAAATCGTCTCGCAAACCCTGAAGAGATTGCGGCAGCGGTCACATTTCTCGCTTCAGATCGAGCATCCTATATCACAGGTATAACTCTTCAGGTTGATGGCGGATGGAGCAAAGGTCTGCTCTAACTCGACGCTCGACAAGTATGTCATCGGAAAATCGACTGAACCTGGTTACCGCTCTTTACGCCGGTGAGGATCTTTCAGCAAAGGATTTATTTCATCCTGTTTGGGAACGAAGCCAGACAGTACTCATTGAACGACTCTGGTCCGGCGCTATGGCTCGGTCGGATCGCCATGCCCAGGCCTCGATCGTATGGACCAACCGATCGCTGAACGTCCGGTTTGTATGCTCTCAAAAGGAACCGCTCGTCGTTAGTGAAAACCCAGTCACAAACTCAAAAACACTAGGACTCTGGGATCGGGACGTCTGCGAGATTTTTCTCGCACCTGATCTGTCGAATATTTGGAAGTACTTTGAATTCGAGGCTGCCCCGACTGGAGAATGGATTGATCTCGGCCTTCAGGTTACGCCAGAGGGGAGGTTAACTGATTGGGATTTCGCCTCGAGCATGACCACCGCTTCCTCCCTCATCGACCAGATCTTGATTGTGAGCATACAAATACCCTGGAGCTCTGTCTTACCCAGGCCTGAAGCAGGAGACGAGTGGCGAGTTAACTTATTCCGCTGCGTTGGACCAGAAGCCCCTGAACGGTATTTGGCCTGGCAGCCTACTGGAACACCGGAGCCCAATTTCCACGTTCCGGAAGCCTTTGGATATCTGAAGTTTGATGTGGGCTAATCGAGCGGGCGGTGATGAAGCAATCTTTTGAGGTAATCTGCAAACTTGGCGCGGTCAGAATCGCTCATTTCCATGATTCGCACCCCCACTACATAACCGCTTTCGTTCGCATCCTCTTCCAGGCTCTCGTAGCGAACCGGCGCCACCGTCATCTGAACCGGACCGGTTGGCAGTTCTAGATTCAGGTGAAGACGCCGTTCCACTCCAGCAACGTAGTGCTCTCCAATCCGAATCGCAGGAACAACGAGGGCCAATCCCGTAACACTCACGTCAAGAGTGTGCCCCTTCAAACTTGGCAGGCGGCGCGAACCATTCGAATTTACACGCGGATCTCCGAGGCTTAGGTTGAAGTTGAGACGCGCTTGGGCACGCTTGGACCTCCGGCGGTTTCCTATAAACCGTCGCAAACGGGACACAATTCTTCGAGGCAATTCCGACATACATTACACCGAAGGTATCATCGGACCACGGAGGAAGGGCTCAGCCGGGAGGCACAGGTCTCGCAAATCCATTCTAGAGAACCCAGAGCTTTAGGCGCAACAGGTATTTAAGGCAAGGTGGCAAGAACTCAAACAAGTACCGAGGGCCAATACTGGAAGGGATAGAATGTGAAAATCAGAGTTCTAACCCGACAACCGATTCAGTTATTTGGGGGAAATTGGCTTTCCGCCGTTATCACCACTTCTCACCCCGGTCGCGTCGAGATAGAACGATAACCGACCACTTCGACCATACTGCGCTGGTTCTGCGGTTGCGTACCACGACTTTCCATCGGCCGAGCGATTAACCTGGAAGCGGTATCCCGTGGATTCAGGGGTCTCGATATCCTTTGGAACCAACGCGGCCGCGATCAGTTCAGCGAGTGACGCGAACTTACCTTCATGTTGTTGACTATAAACAACCTGAGCCACCGAGATACGAGTTAACATATCCTGGACCACACTGTGGTGAGTATTAATTCGTGCTTCAAAAAAGAATTGTTTGCCGGCTTTTTTGACCAATTCGAAGCTCTCGCGATCACCAACTAACCACGCATCGTTCATCTTGATCAGCATCGCTGGTTCAATCTTTTCCTTGCCGTCGGCGTCCAACACTTTTATGAAGACTGATGCCGTATCACCGCTTATCTGCTCGCCTGTTATCTCGACTTTTTCGGGGATCTTCTCACTTACAGCCACTGAGAGGTTTTCGAAGTCCGTTCTGAAATCATCAAATTCCTGGCTTGTGAGTCCTTCGATCGCGGGCCTATAGATCGACATATTAAACGCCTCTCGAAACTTCTTCTCGCGCAGCGCTTTGTAAAATTGACGTACCGTTTCAGTCGGCGTCAGCTGAGGCGTTTGGGATTTGACAGTTCCGACAGATGAATCGATAGCTACAAAAGTTATCAGCAGCGAGAGGACCGCGAAATGCGAGATTCTTTTCAGCATTGAAAAAGTTCTACCTTAATTTGTTGAAAAGCGCGCCGCTGAAAAACGGCGCGCCTCGGTTACAGGTTGGGCGATTGCATCAATGATGAATCAATTACGATTGGTCTTCGGCGCGAGAAGGACCTCTCGACCGACGAGATATAGAACGACCATCAGGACAATGAAAGGAATCATCGACAGAAGGTCTGACCATGGTCCCTCAAAGAAGGGGTTGTGTGCTTTGGACCAGGCCTCTATCAGATCGCTCTTGTCCTTCCATACACCGGCGAAGAAAGCGATGAAAACGGCCGCCAATGCGCCCCCTGCGATGTAGCCGGAAGACATCAATACGCCAGGACTCTTATCAGTCTCAGCGACGAACTCTTCCTCAGTAAGTTCCTTACCCTTGAGTTTATTGCGCAGGTACTTATCAACTAACCAGCGGATCATGCCACCCAAAAAAATCGGACTCGACGACGAGAGCGGTAAATAAACACCGACAGCAAAAGCCAATGATGGAATGCCTGACATTTCCAACACTATCGCGATCATCACACCGAGAAGCACCAGTCCCCAGGGCAACTGTTGATTCAGAATACCCTTGATGATGTATGACATCAGAGTCGCTTTTGGAGCGTCATACTTAAAAACTGAAGAAGTGCTGTTGGGAAGCGTTCGATGTGTTCCATTGATGCCGGGATCTACGTGGTAAATCGGTACACCCTGGTCATCAACAAGATATTTTCCTGGAGGGCCGTTGAGTTCTTCAATCTTGTGCCACGTTCGATAGGCTTTTGTATCTGAACTCGCCTGTACTCCTTGAATTCGTTCTGCCGGTCCCAGGGCATTCATATCAGCTCGCAAGTCCGCAGGAAAGTTACGTTCGACTTTGAGCTTAACTTTGCCGGAACTGTCTACCAGGTACTCCCCTGGATCCAATCCGGCAAGTGCGTTTGCACCGGTTTCATTCTTAAAGACTCGGTAGGTGCCGTGATCAGGCGGCTGCGTGCTTTCGGTAAACGGAGCCAACGAAGCTTGCTTTGCGGCATCCAACTGCACATCTTTCTCTACAAAGCCAAAGCTGGTTTGCGGAACATAGACAGTGCTTTCGGAATTGAGTCGTAGAAGTATTGGTCCCAATATCAAAGCCGAAGCCAGGGCGCCAACAAGTATCGCGATCTGCTGGTATTTAGGAGTAGCGCCAACCAAAAATCCGGTCTTTAAATCCTGTGAAGTAGTGCCGCCGTTAGATGCTGCAATACAGACAATGCCTCCGATTGAGAGCGCCGTAACGTAATAGGCCGGACCAGTCCAGCGAACAATCAGGAAGATTAAACACGTAAGGAGGAGCGTAGCAACTGTCATCCCTGAGATTGGATTCGAAGAAGAACCAATCTCACCCGTCAGTCGGGAAGATACTGTCACAAACAAAAAGCCAAAGGCGATGATCAGTACGGCGCCGAGAATATTAAACTGCAGGTGAAGTTGCGGTAAGAGCACGATTACGCCGATTAGTGCCAAAACTCCGCCGACAACAACCTTCATTGACAGGTCTTGATCAGTTCGAGGAACTCCGCGGGCGGCAGCCTGACCACCCCGTAGATCGCTTAAGCCTCCCTTTAGTCCATGCCAAATCGTGGGCAGAGACCTGAAGAGACTGATTATTCCGCCAGCGGCCACAGCGCCTGCGCCAATGTAAAGAACGTAAGCACCTCTGATTTCATTGGGGCCCATTTCAGCAATCGGTACAGTGCCTGGTGGCAAAACTGTAGTCATGCCTTCGCCAAAAAACTTGATCGCGGGAATCAAGACCAGATAAGCCAACACCCCGCCGGCACACATGATCGACGCGATACGTGGTCCAATAATGTAACCAACACCTAATAGAGCTGGAGAGATCTCGGCCGCAAGCGACCCTGCCTTAAACGGCGCCTGAAAAACCTTCTGAGGCGTATCCTTCCAGCCTTTAAATGCCGCCATTGCGATTTGATAAACGAGGCCAATACCAAAACCTGTAAAAATGGTCTTGGCACCTGATGCACTTTCATCTGCGGTTGTCTTCGCTCGATAGATAGGATCAGCTGCTGCACGGGATTCATCGGAAGCACCGGCCTTCAGAACTTCGGCGCACGCGGTTCCTTCGGGGTATTTCAACACTCCATGCTGCTGAACAATCAAAGCGCGACGCAGCGGAATCATCATCAAGATGCCCAGCAGACCACCAAGCACTGCGACCAGCATGACTCGAGTAAACTCGAGATCGAAGCCGAGAATCATGATTGCGGGCATTGTAACGCCGACACCAAACGCGATTGATTCGCCTGCGGAGCCGGCGGTCTGCACGATATTGTTCTCGAGAATCGTTGCATCGCGCAGCCCAACCTTTCCGAGCAATCTAAAAAGACTGATTGAAATGACTGCGACCGGTATGGACGCACTAACCGTCAGACCCACCTTCAAAACAAGCCAAAGAGAGGAAGCACCAAAAACCATCCCCAGCAATGTTCCAATAATCAGTGGAAGAGCTGTGAGCTCGCGAATATTTGCCGCCGCCGGAATATATGGACGAAATGTCGTTAGGTGCGGGTTTTCTTGAACAGGGGCGGACTTTGTGCTCAGTACATCTGGGAATTCATTGGCACCGACGCTTTCAGAAGACATCCGGTTTTTGACCTCCAACGGTTTTTTTTAGAAACGGGGAGTAGCGGGGTAGAAACGCTCGTTACTTTACACGCGCATGACCGCTTCGGCAAGCGGGTTTAGCTTTGAAAAACGCGCTAAGTACTGCCAATTTGAGCCCAACTGACAGTTCTTGGTTGCCTGCATTCTCACCCGGTTAGAGTCGAGCGGTTGTGGCGGTTCAGTACCGATTCGCGGTAGCGTCGGGTAAGTCTCGAGGTAATTTCACGTCGCAATATTTGAAGACTTACCGGACGCTACCGCGAATCGGTACTGACCGTCACAACCGCTCGACTTCCTAAAGTCAGTCCCTCCAGCCGAGTGCGGTCCAGCTTCAAAGCCCATTGCTTTTGCATTACACTTCAACCGCATTACAAATCGCCGGCTTACCTCAACGAACATGAAAATCAAATTGCTCTTATGCTGTTTGCTTCTTTGTCTGATCCCAGCGCTACCGACTTCAGCAGAGAGTACGGTGCCTGCTCCAAAAGATGTGCTCGGATTCCAACCCGGTGATGACCGTAAGCTAGCCTCGTGGGCAAAGGTAGTTGAATATTTTGAACGGCTGGACCAGTCCAGCGATCGTGTTTCATTCAACGCGATCGGCAAAACTACCATGGACCGACCTTTTGTCGTCGCCACAATCAGTGCACCGGAAAACCTTGCCCGGTTGGACGAATACAAGGAGATTCAAGCAAAGCTCGCCGATCCGCGAAAACTCGGTCCGTTACCAGGTCGTGATCAAGCTGCGAAAGCCTTAATCGATCGAGGAAAAACGATCGTTCTAATCACGTGCGGGATCCATTCAACTGAAGTAGGCTCTTATCTCTCGAGTATGCTAATCGCATATCGACTCGCCTCCTCAAACGATCCGGAAATTAAGAGTATCCTGCAAAACACAATCATCCTGTTGGTGCCATCGCTAAATCCAGACGGCGTAGACATCGTAAAAAACTGGTATGACAAAACGCTCGGGACACCATATGAAGGCACCGATCCTCCGGAGCTCTACCACAAGTACACGGGTCACGATAACAATCGCGACTGGTACGCCTTTACGCAGGTTGAGACTCAGCTCACCGTCGATAACATTCATAACGAGTGGCACCCTCAAATTGTGCACGACATCCATCAACAAGGCGCTTTCGGATCTCGCCTCTTCCTTCCCCCTTACATGAAACCAGTCGAACCTAACGTTCCCAGGCAAATCGTTGCAGGTTATACCGAGCTTGGAAATTGGATGGCCCACGAGTTGAGAGCTCAGGGCTTTCAGGGCATCACCACCGACTCCACATATGACGCATGGTCTCCATCGCGGGCTTATTCCCATTATCACGGTGGAGTGCGAATTCTTTCAGAGACCGCTTCAGCAAAGATTGCGACACCAATCAAGGTCAAATTTGACGAACTTAACTCCCGAGAAGGTTACGACCCGAAAAAAGCGTCGAGGAACTTTGGACCACTCTGGCACGGTGGGGAGTGGGGGTTGGGAAACATTACGAAGTATATGACAACCGCGGCGTTCCTTTTGTTGGACCACGCTGCCAAGAATCGAGAGTCGTGGCTCCAAAGATTCTATGAGATCGGGAAAGAAGCAGTCCGTCCTTTGAAGGCGAACGAATTACACTATCTCGTAATACCAGCCGCACAAAACAGCAGTCGTCTCACCGAAATATTAGAGCGAGGCGGCGTTGAAGTTCGCTACCCGGAATCATTCAAGGCTGACGGCCAGGACTATTCCATCGGAACTGCCATAGTGCCGCTGGATCAACCTTACGGCGGATTTGCGAAAGCGCTTTTATTGCCCCAACTCTATCCTGATCTGCGCGATAGCGCTGGCCATCCGATAGAACCATACGATGTTACAGCACACTCGCTCCCCTTATTATTCGGTATTCGGATCCGCTCAGTTCTACATCCGTTATCATGGACCGAGGCTGTGCCTCCTGAAATGGGATTTACCGAAGGTTGTGGCGACGGGATACCTCCTCGCCGGGCAATATACCGCTCTTCCGTTCCAGCCATGGATGAAGGTTGGACCAGGTGGGTCATGGAACGCGAAAATAGATGTCTCAAGTACTTGTCGCTAACCGATAAGATGATTAGAAACGGAAATCTACAAAAGGATTTCTCCACGATAGTCATCCCGGATCAACCCCCCGCGACAATTCTATCTGGCTATAAAACTTTGACGATGCCACCCGAGTTGACTGGTGGTATTGGGATTGAAGGCGTCCAGGCGCTTAAGGAATTTGTCGAGGCGGGAGGAACCTTGGTTTGTCTTAATCGCGCTTCTGACTTTGCGATTAAGAACTTAAAGTTACCAGTGGTGGACGTAGTCGAGGGTTTGTCTCGCACAAAATTTTACGTGCCGGGATCGATACTACGCATTGAACTCGAATCCAACCAGGTGCTGACAGAAGGAATAGCGAAAGATTCAATTGCGTGGGTTGAGAACTCTCCGGTTTTTGACCTTCGTGAAGACGCGGCGTCATCGGTGCCAATCTCGAACGCTAAAGTCATTGCGAGGTATCCTCAAGCTGGAAATCCTCTTTTATCCGGTTGGTTGTTGGGCGCAGATTTGATTAAAGGCAAGGCAGCGCTGTTGGAGGTTAAGATGGGCAAGGGGCGGGTGATACTGTTCGGATTTCGTCCGCAGTATCGCGGCCAATCCCTGGCTACTTTGCCGCTTTTCTTCAGGGCTTTGGAGTGCGGCGTTACGGTGCCGCTTTGTTGAAGAATCACCTGACGAGTATCCAATTATTACAAAGCGGCGCCGGGCCGCCGCACTCCAAGGTCTTGAACTTTTGGGGGCGGTCGTCGTATAAACAAATACGCGGCGACGGATTCAAAAAAAGCCACAACATCGTGGGTTCTTCCGCAGCCGAGACCTGAATGGTCACCTTTCTTTTTACTACTCTGTTAATCTTAGGCCTGGTCGTTCTAGCCATCTACTTCTGGCAGAAACCCGCTAGTACAACCGGACTTCCCGAATTGTCGCCACCTACAGAACCTCGTAGTTTGTTTGACTACACACCTGCTAGAGAAGAACTGACATCTACGACTATGAATCTTGATCATTCGAAGCGAGCGGAACTTCTGGAGAGAGCCAACCAGGGAGACCGCACAGTTTTAAGTGAGGCACACCAATTTACTGAGCCTGAGATCTATGAAGAAGTTTTGAACGAATTGGTCGTCCACGCGAAAACACATTCTCAAATCGTACCGCTGATGTCTTATGTCAGCCGTCATAATCTAAAAGTTAATAAGGCGATGATTGACGTTGCCCTTGAAGCCTGGAGTCAGGAACCCACCAAGACTGCAACCTCCAAGATGCTTCATACCGCCGCTCTTACCGACGACGCCGAAATCTATAGAAATGCGATCGAATTGGTATTGCAGTTCTGGCGCCAACAGAAATTATCTGAGATTTCAAATTTAGAGCTCGAGGCCTTATTCCACGCTGAGTTCTGGGTTCTTTCATCAAACACCCGAAGCTCTGGCGACGGTTTCATACTGAAACAGACTCTTTCTTCCGCTCGTCGCGAACTTGAAGAGAGAGCCAACAAGTAACTTCCCATCAACTGCCTCCAGTTGATATTGAAAGAGATACACCATGGACAACCTTGATCTTGCATCTGTCCTACCAGTTGTTTTTGGACTGTTGGTATTACTGATCATCCTGCTGATTTTTATCAACAGAATCTTTGTAAACGTCGGCGCTAGAGAAATTGCCATTAAGGAAAGACGATATATAGGCGCCAAAATGCCTCCGGGACGCGTTGTTGCTACCGAAGGTGAAGTGGGAATTCAAGCCGACGTACTGAAGCCCGGTCTACATCTAATCAAATTCCCATTTGAGAAAGTCGTCCGTAAGGTGCCTCTCATCGAGATTGGCGCCGACGAGATGGGAATCATCGAAGCGATTGATGGCGAGCCAATGCCTCCAGGCCGGATCTTCGCTCCCGACCGAGCCCAGAACGCACACAACAATTTTCAGGATCCAATTGCCTTCATCAAACAAGGTGGGGTGAAAGGTATTCAGCTTCGCACAGTTCCTCCGGGCCTTTGGCCGATACATCCTTATCTATTCCGTGTATCAGTTGCGAAAGCGACCCTGGTCCCGCAAGGTAAAGTCGGCGTCGTTACGGCGGCGGACGGTGGACCCCTTGATCCGGGACGCCTGCTCGGCAAATCAATCACAGACCACAGAAACTTCCAGGATGCAGAGCAATTTATCGCTTCCGGCGGTCAGAAGGGACCCCAGGTCGATATTTTGACGCCTGGCGTCTACCGTATCTTGACGCAATCAGGTTCGATCGAAGGTGGTAGTGAAGCGAAACCTGGACTGTTCACTATACGACTCTTCGACGCTACCGTTATCAACGAAAACCAGATCGGATTGGTAGAGGCCCTTGATGGCGCTCCGCTCAATCCACGTGACTACGTTGCCGAGTCATTTGCCGGACATGACAACTTCCAGGACGGACACGAGTTCATTGGTAAGGGCGGCCAGCGTGGACCACAGAAGGACATCCTGCTGCCTGGTACCTATTACATCAATCCTTTGCTGTTCAAAGTAATTCCCGAAAGCGCAAAGGAAGTTAAACCTGGTGAGGTCGCAGTCGTAGTGTCGAACGTTGGCAAAGATCCTTCGGACGAAGTACGGCGTCAAATGGCGGCCAAAGTGCGTCAACGAATGGAACGCGAGGAACAAGAGCAGGTTGAGCAATCCGCTGCTCGCCTGGACAAGCTCGACGACGACAGAACCGCCGCAGAAATTAGAGCCGATCTCATGGCCGGCGATCCTGCCGATCGCAGACTCGATGAAGGAGCTCACGAAGCTTACGTCGTACCCGAAGGTTATCGAGGTATCCAGGAAACGGTTGTTGGACCGGGCCGCTATTACGTGAATACACTCGCGGTTAGTCCAATTATTATTCCAACGACGAACCAGACTGTTGAATGGACTGCTGGTGAAGTTACCAATACGTTCAATCCTTTCGAGGTCATCTCGAAGGACGGTTTCACGATGCAGTTGGAAGTAAGGGTTGTGTTCCGCGTAAAACCGGAAGACGCTCCATTCATGGTCGCAAAGATTGGTGGCATCGAACGTTTGATACAGAACGTGATGCATCCACTAATCGACTCGATCTTTCGCAACCAGGCTTCGGAATCGTCTGCGATGGCTTACCTGCAGAATCGTCATGAAGAGCAAGAACGAGCAGAAGCTCGCGTAAGAGCGCACCTGCTCAAGTACCACGTCGACGTAGTGAACGTACTTATCTGCCACATTCATCTACCCGAAGAATTGATGAAGACCCAGACAGAGAAGATCCTGGCCGAGCAGAAACAGAACATGTTCAATGCTCAACGCGAAGCTGAAGAGAAACGTATCCAACTTGAGAAGACCAAGGCTCACGCGGACAATCAGAAAGACCTGATGGCTGCCACAGTCGGCGTCGAGATTGCTGCCAAGCGTTCAGAACAGCGTAAGGCTGAGGCTGAAGGTGAGGCCCACTACATTCTCCAAACCGGTCGTGCTGAAGCTGAAAAGGTACGATTGATGGGTGAGGCCCAGGGTGTTGCTTACCACGAGCAGGTGAATGCGCTTGGTGCCCAAGGTGTTGCACTGGTCGAAACGTTGAAGGTTATCGGCGAGAAGGGTGTTCGAATCACGCCCGATATCCTTGCTTCAGGAGGTTCGGGTGAAGCTGGCGGAGGAATCGGAACATTGTTGTTAATGAACCTGTTTCGCGATCGGTTTAACATTCCGGCGTCTAACGGTGACAAGGTCTCAAGTAAATAGCCCTCGTCGTTGTGTAAGACGGTCCAAGCTTTCACCTGGAGAGCGAGAGAACTCGGAAACCGCGAACCCTAAAACTCCGGCCCATTAACAGGAAGGGACGCGGAACTTAAAAACTAAAGGCGGGTGCTTTCAGCGCCCGCCTTTTTTCTTAACCTGATTTCGGTTGCGCCTTAACCCATTGTTTGATTCCTGACGCACATAAAAAACAAACTTTTACAATGGAAGAAGCTCGTCCAGATCATGGATAATAACAACGCTCTGATTTTCCAATCTTGTGGTCCCACGAAATAGTCTGCATGAAACAGCCGGTTGTTATTATTACTCTGATTGTCTTTATTGCTGCTGTGAGTTTTGTTTTGGCAGCTCAACAGGAACGAGGGCGGTCCTTGAATGTACAACTAACTGGTACGGATGACAGTTCCCTGCTCGGTGATCCGGATGGAAAAGCAACACTCAAGCTCAGCCTTAAGCCCAATCAAAATAAGATCTGTTATGAACTCGCAGTGACTGGTGTGAGTGGTGTGTCGACGATACAGATTCATACCGGCGGGAGAGAACAAACTGGACCAGCGGTTTTAGGTTTCACTACTACGACCGCAGAATCCAGCAAACCATGTGCGACGCTGGATCATGACCGCGTAATGGATATGGTAAGGAACCCGGAAAACTATTACGCAACCATCGCCAACAACGAATTTCCGAACGGCGCATTGCGCGGCCAACTCTTCAGATGAAAACCACTCTAACGGTTGCTGCCTTCCAGATACATTTGGGCTGCCATCTTCGTTAGCTTCCAAACCCTGGACCAGGCAATCCGGCTATCCCCGTTTTCACGACCCGTCAGTTTGTCGAGGATCAATTTGCCAAAAATTCGACCCTCGCGTCGCAACATAAATTCCTTTGCGAAAGGTTTCGCCGTCTCAAAGAAGCTAAAGCCAGGATCGGTAATGACACCAATGCCTTCAAGAGTCATGAGGGCACGCATTACATACGTGAAGTTGGCTGGAAGCCTGAAAGGATATTCATAGATGACTTCGGCGAGATCGTAGGTAAGCTCTTTGAAGTTTACCTCGCCGAGTTTTAGGTTCAGATAATGGGTAAATAAACTTTCGACAACTGGTCGAACTGTTTCGGGATCGACGCCAGGCTTCAGAAAATTCAGATCGATAATGTCTTGACCCAGGCCGTGTACATCGCGTCCTACGACATGAAAGAACGCATCGATCATCTGCGACTGCAACTTCGGAGTTATTCGACCAACCATACCGAAGTCAAAAAACGCCAAGTGACCACTGTCCATCACCAGCAAGTTTCCAGGATGCGGGTCAGCATGAAAAAATCCGTCTTCCAACAACTGCTTCAAGTAGGTCCGCACAAGCAGTCGATTCACCTTTACCGCTGATATTTTTCTTGCCCGCAAGCCCTCGAGATCAACTACCTTCGTACCCCGAACAAACTCCAGCGTAAGTACCCGATTGCTGGTATGCGTCCAGAAGACTTTAGGAACACGTACGGCTTTCCAGGTTCGGAAGTTATAGCGAAATCTGTCGGCGTTACGCCCTTCCTTTACGTAGTCAATCTCCTCGAAGACGGTTGAATAAAACTCGTGCAGCATCCCGTCCCAATCGGCGTTTTCGTTTGCGCTTGGGATAAAACGATTCGTCAGTTTCACAAGCCTGAAAAGGATGGCGATATCAAAACTTATCGTCTCTTCCAGGTTGGGACGCTGAACCTTGACGGCGACCTCTTCTCCACCAGCCAAACGCGCCCGATAGACCTGACCGAGTGATGCCGCTGCAATGGGCTCGTTATCAATTTCTGGAAAACTCTCATGGAGCGGACGGCCTAACTCCGATTCAATACGAGCGAACGCTTCGGCGGTAGAAAATGGTGGAACCTGATCCTGAAGGGTTGCCAGCTCTTTGACATAGGCCAGCGGAAGCAGATCGGCACGAGTTCCCAGCGCCTGGCCTATCTTTATGAAAGTCGGGCCAAGGTCAATCAGAGAGTCTCTCAGCCAGATCGCCTGTTTATGAAGTCGCGCTTCCTTACGCGCTGACCCTTCCGCACCGCGAAACACTACATATCGCAAAACTCGAATAATCAGGTCAAAACTCCAAAACAGGAAAATCCGAAGGCGGGCACTCGTGCGCGCCGCGAAACCGCGCTCACGCGCCTGGTCCCGGTATCTCTTAATGACACGTCGATTAAAATCAGCCCGAATGTCGTAGGTATCCAAGAACAAGTACAGCGAAAAAAGACCAAGGACACGAGCAACCCTGGCAGCGCGCAACCAGCCGCGAACCCCCCGTCCCGCAAGTAATTGGGCTACGAGCTCATCCGTCAGGGGCGGACGTTGCGTGTCCGGTTTAGGCTCCGGTCGAGACTCACTGGTTGGTTTGGGTAGCGCTAGGGGAATTGGGTCTGAAGTTCTAACGAGTGCTTGATTAATAGCCATTATTGAATTCGATATTAAATTACAGCCAGCATGTGTTTTGTGCCGGCTCGCTCAAAATAACTTTCCGTTCGGGCGACATCGCGTTCGATCTGATCTTTCAGATCCTCAATTGAGCCAAACTTTCGCTCATCTCGCAACCGGTACAGGAAACGGACCCGAACCACGTCACCATAGAGATCGCCACTCCAATTCAGTACGTAGGTCTCAACCGAAGGTTCCGCAGCCTCTCCAAAAGTCGGCCTTAGGCCGATATTTGTTACGCTTCTTCGCCAATTACCATCAATCAAAGTTCCTGTCACGTACACCCCATTCCTGGGTATGACGCGGTTATGCGGATGCAGGTTGGCCGTGGGAAATCCTAGTTGGTGACCACGTTCGGCGCCTCGCTCCACGCGCCCTTCCACGCCGTAAGGACGGCCCAACATGCGCCGAGCCAAATTGACCTGTCCGCGCGCTAACAGCTCCCGAATCTTGCTTGAGCTGACTCGGCGGCCACGCAAACTAACTTCAGGAACTTCACCGGCGACAAAGTCGAGTTCAGCGCCGAGCCGTTGCAACAATTCAATATTGCCTTCCCTATTATGCCCAAAAGCAAATCCTTTACCGAGATAGACCTCGCGTGCCTGCAAGCGGTCTTTTACAACATCTCGTAAAAAATCAGCGGCGGCCAGATTTGAAAATGCGCGGGTGAATCTAACAACTATCGTTTGTTGAATGCCCAGAACACTGAGAGCTTCAATCTTTTGATCGAAAGTCTGGAGTAGTGGAGGAGCTGATTCGGGGTGGAGAACCGCCCGCGGATGAGGATCGAAAGTGATTACGGTTGGCACGGCTCCGACTGCATTTGCTCGCTCTACAACCGTACGCATGATCAGTTGATGGCCCAGATGCAATCCGTCAAAGACTCCGAGAGTCAGCACCGTGGGCCGGAGAATTTCGGCATTGTCAGTTCCATGAAAGAGTCTCATACCGATCTACAATTCCCGACATTCAAGAAGCACTGCCACTTCTGCAGAACGCGTTCGACTGAATCAACTTACGACCAGCCCGTCGTAGGCAAACTCGACCCCGGGTGGCAGTCGTTTCGAATCACGACCATGTTTAATGTCATGAGCAATATGGGTGAAATAGGTGCGCCGCGGCTTTATCTGATCAACATATTCCAAAGCCTTGTCAACCCAGAGATGTGTTGGATGTTCCTTGAAACGTAAACAGTCAAGGACCAATACGTCGAGGTTTTTCAACGCCTCGATCGTTTGTGGTGGCACTTCGCTCAGATCGGTTAAGTATGCAAAATCATTGAACCGGTAAGCCATCACAGGCAACCGGCCATGTATCACTTCAAGTGGCGTGATCAGGAAATCCGGACCAATACAGAAGCTTGCACCTGGTGACACAACGTTGGGTATGACTTGAGGTAGACCACCACCGAAATGTGAGGGCTCGAAGATGTATTTGAAGATGCGTCTGATATCGACCCAGGCTCGTTCATTGGCGTAAACACCTAAGGCTCCGAAGCGAAAGTTTAAAGGTCTAATATCGTCAAGACCAAAAATGTGATCAGCGTGGCAATGTGTAATGAGAACGGCGTCGAGGGTTTTCAGACCGAATCTAAGGGCTTGTTGGCGAAAATCAGCTGAGGTATCAACAAGAACCGTTTTACCTTCGTGTTCGACAATTACGGAAACCCTGAGACGGTTGTCCCGTGGATCGTCGGAAGTACACGTCTCACATTCGCAGCCGATAGACGGTACCCCGGTCGAGGTTCCCGTACCTAGGAACGTTAATTTCATCTTGCGGCTTGTCAGTCGTCCGTTGTCCGTTGTCCGTAGTAACACCCCTCGGTATGAAGCATACGGACCACGAACAACGTACAACGGACAAAATTATTACCTTCCTCCCGTAATATCTTTGCCGGAGAAGGCACGTGGTTGCTGAGCCGTATTGGCCAAAGAAACAAACTGCATGCGAAGGTCGGACAACAATCCTTCCAACATTTTTGTTTCAGATGCGTTCAGGTTTCCCTGGGTCTTTTTCTGTAACATTCCAAGCACGTCAATCCAATGTTTAGCCAGCTCGAGATCGACGCTGCGCTCGTGGGTAACAGGATGTTCCATCATGCCGAGCGACGAAGCGGCGTTCGATGCAATAGACATCAGAAAGTTGAGGAAGCTGGCGGGATCCTTCGCGCTTGCCAATTCCTCTTCTGACATCTCATCGTCAGCAAACTCCTCCAAGGGTTCTTCGACCGGCACCTCAGCGGGTTCACTTTGAACAGGGGCAGCCTCAACGCTTCCAGCTCCGACTGCGGCGACTGGCTCGGGCGTTGGTTCAACCTCTATATCGCGGGGACTACCATCCGCATTGAAGAGGCGGCGATCCGTAACTTTAAAGGTCGGTTGTTCGTCAGTCATTGTTCAATTGCTGTAATTCTGGCCTCAGGCCTGGATCAGCGAATCCAATACGAAAATTATTTGGGTGATTCGATGTTAGCATCCGAATTAACCACCCGCAAACTCGGCAATCTGTCAGTCGTAAATGACAATCTTAAAATCTTATGGTTCGTCGCTTTGGACTTTCATCACCGAAAGTTAGACTACGAGTCATGACAGCCAATTTTACCGATCTAGTTGCCTTAATGGACCGTCTGCGCTCTGAGAATGGATGCCCCTGGGATCGCGAGCAGACTTACGCCACTGTTGCCCCAATGATGCTTGAAGAAGCCTATGAAGCCTTTGATGCTGTGGAAGAAGCTCGTGCGGGTAATCCTGTGGAGCTCCGTGATGAGCTCGGAGACCTTCTGTTTCAGATTGTCTTTTACGCACAGATTGCAAAGGAACGAGGCGACTTCACAATCGATGATGTGACCAGCTCGATTCATACGAAGATGGTTCGTCGCCATCCTCACGTTTTTGGCGATGTTCACGCGGACGATTCGGCGACCGTGTTGCGTAACTGGGAAGCAATGAAAGCAGAGGAGCGTCGCTCTAAGGGAAAAACCGACCAAGCCGATATTTCACTGTTGGCGGGCGTGTCGTCTAAAGCACCGGCGCTGATGGAGGCTCATCAACTATCGACTAAAGCCGCTCGCGTTGGCTTCGACTGGAAGAGCGTAGACGACATCTTCGACAAGTTGCAGGAAGAGATTGGGGAGTTGCGGGCGGCCATCAAAGATCATGTCGATACACGCGACGAGGAAAATTATGATCGCGTTAGAGAGGAACTTGGAGATCTACTCTTCGCCGCAACAAACATTGCACGGCACATGCATGTTGAACCTGAGGCGGCGCTAAAGTTGACGAATAGGAAATTTCGCAAACGCTTCGGCTACATCGAACAGACTCTTCACCAGCGAGGCCAGCCATTTGATGGGACTTCGATTGATGAGTTGGAGTCTCTCTGGCAGGAAGCTAAGAAAAGTAAGTAGGGGGTCTTGGTCTTTGATCTTAGGTCTTTGATCTTTGGTCTTTGATCTTTGGTCTTTGATCTTTGGTTCATGGGCCTCACCCCAATGTTGGTTTCCGGTAGGCCAAAGGTCAAAGACCTAAGATCAAAGACCTAAGACCCAAGACCCACCATTCACTAACCTCAGTCATTGATCCGCAGTGAACTAAACACAGTCTGGAATGCCCCATCAAAGTTACGCTCACCCTGGGGTGACACTGCGATCGCATAGAACAGCTGACCGTTGCGCAACTGAGTCGTAACCAGTCGAACGCTTTCAGCGCGCCCCGTCGCCTCGTTCACGTTCCTCAACGTGGCCGCCAGTGCTGTTCGTCCAGATAGTGTCGTGCGTTGGTAGTTGCTATTCATTCGCAAGCCTGAATTTCCCTGCGACAAACTACTGATGAAGTCGTCAGTAGCACGCTGAAGATTCCCATTGCTGGCCTGCGCCACACCAAAATTAACACCATGGGTGAATACCGGCTGGCCATTGTATTGACCGTAACCGCCCTCCGGCACGAACCAAACTGAACTGCCATCCCCAATCTGCCGCCAGTTGCTGGGAACACCAACCTGTACGCCACCGTTGAAGATCGTGTAGCTCTGATAACGACTCGATGGATAATCAACCCGGCCTGACGGTACGTTGTTGGGATAGTTGCCGGTTGTTTCGCCGGCGGGATAACGCTGTCCGGCCCGCGCAATTTCGGCCATAGATTGAGCTCGCGGATAACCACGCAAACGCTCCTGGATTCCAGCGAAGTCTCGCGAATAGTTTCCCCCATTATTGATTCGCAGCATGTCAGCTTCGCGATTGATACGAGCATAGCGATCGTTCGGGCTCGGGTGATCGCTCAAAAAGCCTCCACCACCACCGCCCTGTTGTTCGATAGTGCGAAACATGCTGGCCAGATCATGCGGGTCGTATCCGGCGTTAGCCATGATCTGCGCCCCGAGCACATCCGCCTCGGTCTCATACTCACGGCTAAACTTGAGCAGGTAAACCGCAAACGGAGCCTGGGCCAACTGGCCCAACCCTGGACCACCAAGAATCGTTCCTGCTATGCCGGCGATTCCGCCGAGGATGCTATATTTCTGTCCCTTCGTTGCCTGCGCCGTACCATGCCGCAAAGCGACGTGACTAATTTCGTGGGCCATCACACCCGCCATCTCGCCTTCATTACGGGCTGACTGAATCATGCCGCGATTCACGTACATTGGACCACCCGGCAGGGCAAATGCATTTATGTCACTCGCATTTACAACTTTGAAGTAGTAACGGAATTCTGGATGTTGAAACTGATTTGGTATTGAGCGAACAAGACGGTCGCCAACTCGGGCCACGTAACTTCGCACAGTCTCATCATTCAACAACGGAAACTGTTGCTCCGCTTCCTGAGCTGCTTGTCGGCCCAGTTTTATATCGTCCTGAACACTGTACTTGTTGCTGTGATACTTAATTTGGGTCTGGGCAACCGCCGTAATCGGCATCGAAAAAACCGCGACCAGCGCCACCCATGCAATAAACCTGCTTTGTTTGATCATCCTGACCTCCAGCATTACCAGATCGTTTCTGATGTCTCTCTTTTGATGATGTACCTGGCAGCGAGTTTGCCAATCCGTCCGTAACCCTTTTGGCACGGGGTTGCACCAAATCGCAACACAAAGTTGAGTTATCAGAACTGTTTTGCGTCGCGGCGCTCGCTCTGAAGGCTGCGAATCAGCCCCCGCGATTACTTATGCAACGAAAATGCCAGTGAGGGATTAAACCTGCTTTCGGGGCTCGATATGCTGGTTAAACCATTGAGCCGCTTCAGCAACTGGCTCAATCCGGTTAGTGCCGCCACGCCACACTTTAATCATCGAGATTATCAGGAACGCGAAAGAGAGAATTCCAAACAGGGTCCCTCCGATGGAGCTGCCAGTAATGGCGTGAATCGCCGTAAAGATCGTTTGAACAATCAGGATGGCAATATGAAGTGCAATTGCTTGCGAAGCGTGAAAGCGAACTTTGACTTCTTTTCGAGGAACCAAAAACAACTCTAACAGCGATACAACAAGTCCGATATACGATGGCGTGTACGCCAGCATCGTCGCCCACCGCTCTGGGATTCCAAAGCCTGCGACCGGGTGCGCGGGCGAATTACTGTACATTGGAGGCTGGTATGGACTGCCTGTGTATTGCTGCTTAGCCGGTGGTGCATATGTCGGCGGGACGAATACTGACGGATACGGCGCTTCGAGAGGAGCGCCGTCATAGCGTCGCGTAGGGGCCTCAGAGTAAACATTCTTTCGTGAGCTTTCCTCCTGGGCTCCGCCTACCTTCTGAGTCGGTCCCTTAACCGGCTGGGTCCGAACGCCACTACCCTCGTCACCCCAGCTTTCCGACGACTTGCGTTCAACATCGGGATCCAGAGGATTTGTGTCGTATTTGTTCTTGTTACTTTCCATTCTGTCACTCAGCCAACGTTTAATCTTACTCGTCAGTGATCACATACTCAACTGGATGCCAACTCCGCTCACGCTCAGAAATACGAAATGCCTTAACCACAGGTTTCTCGCCTCCCAGGCCAACAATCAAATATGTCGCGTCAGGATAATATGCAAGACGTACGTCAGTCTCGGAGGGGCTCGGATTGGTGGCCCCGGGATGAGAGTGGTAAATAGCTAACAATTCCTCACCTCGTTCTCGCATTTGCCGCTGGGCAGCAAACAAGTCCTCAGGCGCCGCTTCATACCCTGTCTCGGGATTAGATGTGACGTTGCGCAGTTTGTAGATACTCTGAGCCTGGATCGAGCTAGTCCCACCTAGCAATCCGCAACATTCAGCTGGTGCAGCTTCGCGCGCATGGTCCACCAGAACGAGAAGGTGTTCGCGACGGATTTGAAGGGCCACCATGCGTAGTTAGTTTACGCCATTGCGTTGCGATTTCAGACCTTAATTTTCGATTTTTTGACGGTTTTCCAGCTGGAGTCTAACCAAATGGCCGGTCATACGAAGAGGGATCGAGAACACCCTGAAGGCACTCACTATGAATCCTGAGGCCACAACAAACAGGAAGATACCCAGGATGATCCATTCATCATAGCCGAGAAACGAGGGAGAGCTATCGGTAACAGGTACGCATGAAGGAAACTGGTGAGCTGCCTCTTCACAAGCCTTGTAGGAAAGAAGAAAGAGGTTTGAGCTAATGAAGAGCAGAACTCGAACAGAACCTCCGTGTGTCATGTGAATTTAGACAACTAGAAGGCGTTTCAGTTCCGTGATTTTCGAGGCTAATTAATCTTGAACTATCCTCAAATGCAGCTCGTCGAGTTGACGTGGATCTACCTCCCCAGGCGCGTCGATCATGAGATCGGCAGCTGATGCCGTCTTTGGGAACGCAATAACATCACGCATGTTGTCAGTGCCAGCCAATACCATCATCAAGCGGTCGATACCAGGAGCGATTCCACCGTGCGGCGGAGTTCCATACTCGAGCGCGTCGAGAAAGAAGCCAAACCTTTCACGCGCCTCTTCGGTTGTCATCCCGAGTGCTTTGAATACAAGGCGCTGAACATCACGACGGTGAATACGGATTGATCCGCTGGCCATCTCGACACCATTTATCACAGGGTCATAAGCCTTAGTCCGGATCTTCGCCAGTAACTCTGTCTCCCCACCCTCAACTGCTCGCTCGAGGAGATTGAGATCGTCATCCACCGGTGAAGTAAATGGATGGTGCATCGAATAATAGCGTCCATCTTCTTCGTGGTACTCGAACATTGGAAACTCCGTTACCCACAAAGGCGCATAGACGTTCCGAGGAATTAACTGCTCGCGTTTGGCAACCTCATTGCGGAGAGCTCCCAAACTGGCCGCCACTACCTTTGGCTTGCCAGAAACAATTAAGACTGCATCGTTCGATGAAGCACCTGCTGACTGCGCGATCCTTCCTACAACGTCAGGGCCAAGCGCTTTTAAAAGTGAAGACGACAGCTCATCACCCAACTTTATCCACGCCAGTGCACTAGCGCCGTACCGTCGCACAAATTCCTGCAAGTCATCCAGAACTTTTCGAGAGAGGTTGGCGCCACCGGGAACAACCAGGGCTTTAATATGTCCGCCAGCAGCAAGCGCTGAGGCAAACGGAGGAAACTCTGTCTCAGTCAAAACCGCACTGACGTCCTGTAACTCGAGCCCTTTGATCCTTAAGTCCGGTTTATCAGAGCCAAAGCGTCTCATCGCTTCTTCGAAAGTGAGACGAGGAAAAGGCGCGGGCAACTCGACGTCAATCAATTTGAAAACGCTGGCGAACAATCCTTCGATTAGGGTGTACACCTGGTTGAGCGTAGCAAAACTCAACTCGACGTCGAGTTGGGTAAACTCAGGCTGACGGTCAGCTCTTAAATCCTCGTCACGGAAGCAATGCGCAATCTGAAAATACTTATCTAAACCTCCGATCATGCACAGTTGCTTGAAAAGCTGTGGCGATTGTGGAAGAGCAAAAAATTTACCCGGCTGAATTCTCGAGGGAACGATGTAGTCGCGAGCGCCTTCCGGGGTTGATTTGATCAAGATCGGCGTTTCAATTTCTGTGAAGCCCTGGGCACTCATGTAACGACGAATTTCGGTGACAACCCGATGTCTCAGACGAAGATTAGCCTGCAACTGCGGCCGCCGAAGGTCCAGGTAGCGAAACTTTAAACGAAGGTCCTCGCTTGCCAGAGCTTCGGGAGAAGCATCGAGTTGAAACGGCGGAGTGCGAGCGTCGTTCAAGACAAATAATTCGCGCGCGTGAACCTCGACATCGCCGGTTAGAAGTTTTGGATTTCGAGTGTTCTCGTCACGTGGAACAACTTCGCCCTTAAGAGCGATCACGTACTCGCTTCTCAGATCTTTCGCCTTGGTATGAGCGTCGACAGCAGAGTCAGCATTAAAAACGACTTGAGTAATTCCGTCGCGGTCGCGCAGATCCACGAAGGTCAGATCGCCAAAGTCACGACGTTTTGCCACCCAACCCATCAACAAAACTTGTTTACCGATGTCGCTCGCTCGCAGCTGTCCACACGAATGGGTGCGCTCGAGATCTCCTAGATTATCCAACATTAAAATATGTGTTCCATTTCGTACCGATTAAGGGTCAATTATCAGTTGATATTTGATTTACAAACTCCGCGAAATCGGAATTTTTAAAAATCAAATCATAAACCTTCTCACTCTTGCGCAATCTCCAGCCGATTACCACCCGGGTCGCGAACGTAGAATCTGGTCCAACCGGGTGTGGGAATATCATCCGGCAAAATTTCGACTCCAGCTTCCCGAAACTTGCTTTCCGCCGCAGCCAGATCGGCGACCGTGTAACACACGTGACGTTTACTGATACAGTCAGCGTCCAATCCATCCTCAATTGAAAGATGTAACTGCATTGGGCCAAGTTGATACCAGGCACCACCACGACCCTTTGATTCGGCAGGTTTCGGAACTTCTGTTAGGCCCATGACTACGCCGTAAAATTGTTTCGCAGCGGTTTCCAGGGACGTTGGTACAGTTACATTTACATGATGTATTTTCGCGTTCATAACTCAGATCTTATGACTTATTGTCTGTCTCTTTCGCAAAAGTCATCGCCGCTTCCATTCGATCTTGACCTGCCGCTTTACCCTGCTGCAGATATTGATTGAAGGCCGCTGACTTGTTCTTCGGAATACTTAGCGATCTCCACTCACTGGAGCGAAAATGCTTGGCGAGAAAAACAATCTGACCGATGTGATACGCGTAATGTGTCAGCTGCCGGTTGATTGCTTTAACGATAGTGTGTTCTTCACCTCGAATCGACACCGTCTTCTCAAAATCATCAAGTTGCAACGGCTCTACCGCAGTGAAGAGAGCGTTCCACCCGCGCTCCCAGTAGTCAATTAACTCGTCTTTATCTCTTGACTCGATAACAAACTCCATGTCTCGATTCCGAGTTGGTTTCTCCCCATCTGTGGTAAGAAAGTCGGTCCAGCGCGACAACATATTGCCCGCCATATGCTTCATGACAATAGCGATACTATTTGACTCGTCATCTATCGTGACGAATAGCTCATCATCATTTACCTGCGCGATGGCTTTGTCCGCCATCTTCTTATAAGCCCTGAATGACGTGATTGAATCACTTATATAATCTTTCACTATATCGTCAGACGACATAATTGCAGCTCCTTTCCAAACATTAGACCGCTCTCATCATAGCTGTGTCCAGTTCGGCTCGTTTGTACGTCCGTTGCTCGCCTGTGCTCATATCCTTAATAGCGACTTCTCCTTTTTCTCGCTCGTCATCTCCGAGCAAGGCTACTAAAGGAATGCCTCGAGAAGACGCATATTTGAATTGTTTCCCAAGCTTATCGGCTTCGGGATAGAGGTCGACTCGCAATCCGATTGTCCGTAACTCACGCGCCAGACGGATCGAGTCGGCAACCGAATCCTCATTCCAAATCGCGACCATAATATCGGCAGGTGAAGTTCCAAGTTCAGCCGGAAACATTCCTCGCTCTGACATTACAACTAGAATTCGTTCCAGCCCGAGCGAGAAGCCGCACGCCGGGACATCCTGGCCCGAAAACATCCCGACGAGATTATCGTATCGACCGCCACCGCCCAGACTTCCCGGCAGGTCCTTAACATTAATCTCCATGATCGCGCCGGTGTAGTACGAAAGGCCCCGGGCTAAGCTTGGGTCGATCTTTAAGCGCGAACTAATACCCGAAGCTTCTCCGTAATCAAGGATCGATTGCAATTCGGCAACTCCCTGAGCGCCAAGCTCGTTACTACCCACGAACTCAACCAGGCGACCGATCACAGCCTGGTTAAATGATCGCTGTTTGCGTTCCTGGTCCTCTCCCGCCACGATCTCAGCAGCATGGTCCAACTCATTGAGTTCTGCAAAAAAGTTGAGCAACCGCTCGCCGCTCGTCTCCGCAATAGCCCTGGACTCAAATTCTTTCTGTACTCCTTCCCGGCCAATCTTATCCAGCTTATCGAGCGCAACCAACGCGGCCTCGTGCTTATCAAGTGGGACCCCGCTTACTGCAAGAATTCCTGTAAGAACTTTTCGATGATTCACTCGGATACAAAAATCATTGAATCCCAGCCGTACAAGAACATCGTTCGCAGCAGCGCATATTTCTGACTCGACAGATACAGATCGGGAACCAAGGACATCAACGTCACACTGAAAAAATTCGCGAAATCGCCCGCGGGCAGGTCGATCGGCACGCCACACGGGCTGAATCTGATAACGTTTGAAGAACTTTGGTAGCTTGTCGCGATACTCAGCTACGACTCTTGCCAGGGGAACAGTCAAATCGTACCGCAGAGCAAGATCTGCCTCTCCAGTACTTTCATGCACACCGCGTTTCAGTATTTTGAAGATCAGCTGATTGCCTTCTTCGCCGTACTTGCCCGTGAGAGTCTCGATGTTTTCGACTGCTGGAGTTTCCAACGGTTCGAAGCCATATTTCTCGTATATCTCTTTTATTACCCGAATGACGAACTCGCGTTTACGCACCTCATCGGGTAAGAAATCGCGCATTCCTCGCGCTGGTTGTGTTTTCGCAGAAGCCATTACTTAAACCAGGAAAAGCCGCCGTGGATCACAAACTGGTTGAGTCCACGGTTGGATCCGGACGTATCTCCATTGGAGATGTGATGAAACCTGAGACCGATCGTAACTGCTCTACGCTCGGAAGTGAAAATGCGGACGCCTCCACCGGCCTCGCCAACGAACGCAAAATGGCCGGCATCTTCAATCGACACCGACTTATTAAAAACCAGTAGACCTCCATTGACATGCACAAATGGGTGAATTTTACTGCTATTAAGAAAATCGAGTTGCAACCCAAGAGGAGTAACACCAGCTCCGTAAAGCGGTTTCCCTGTTCAAAGTAGTTACTCCGCCGACCGTGGTGCGCGAAACTATGTCCCCAGTCGCAATTGCAAGCGGAATCGCATCGAGGGTGTGTTGAAGCGCAAGGCTATCATTCGCAGCCAGTGTTCGACCATATTTGAAAGCCGCCACGAAAAACTTTCGTTCGGCGGCCTCGTCTTCATGTAAGCCCCCAAACGCGGTAGTTGCCTTGGGCGAGAATCCGGCCCAAAAGCCGAACTCATTATCACCTCTCTCAAGTCTATATGGATTTTCGGACTTGGGCATGGCGGGCACTGCTGCTGTTTCGTTAGCTAAAGGGTCGGTGGCGCTTTCAGCTAAAACAAACGGCACATTAGCGAGCATAAACAAAAAGGTAAACAAAACTCTCGGCCAAAGTTTCATGTGGGCGGCTGTCCTTATTTAGGGAATGAGATGGCTTGGTCTAACCCGAGTAGCCCGTAGTGTTCTGTCTTTGCTTATCCGCGGCACTCTTCTTGAAGATACTCTCGGGTGTAATCAACATAGTTCTTCCAAAAACTGGAGAGCCCCAGCACTTCGTCGTCAGTTAGTTCACGTTTTACCCTTGCCGGAAACCCCATCACAAGTGAGCGGGGCGGGATGACAGTACCTGGACTAACGAGTGAACCTGCTGCGACTAACGAGTCTGCGCCAATTCGCACGTCGTCCAACAAGATCGACCCGATTCCAACCAAACAGCCACGCTCAACATAGCAACCATGTAGGGTAACGCTATGGCCCACCGTAACTTCCGACTCCAGGATTGTCGGATGCGAGCCATTGCGCACATGAATTACCGAGTTGTCCTGAACATTCGAGCGATCGCCAATACGTATGAAATGGATGTCTCCTCGAATGGTACAGTTACACCAAATGGAACTCTCCTCACCAAGATGCACGTCACCGATTACCTGGGCACTTGGGTCCACAAAAGCTGTGGGATGGATCTGTGGGTGGAGACCACGAAACGGTCTAATCATAATTTGGCAGATAGTAGCATGTGCAAAGGTCAGTATCGATGCGCAGTAGATGTTACCTACTAAACAGTAATGGTTTTTTTCTGCAACCTGCCGTGTCTGTGCTACATTCAGGACTGATGTCCCGACGACGAATCCCGCTCATTTCGCTGGCTGCCGTCATGCTTCTCGCGGCATGTGGTGGACCACTATTTAAGGTCAAGCCGGCGGCAGATCTTCCGCCGCTTCCGTCAACGTCAAAGAGCGTCGAAGGGGGCGGAATAAAAATGCGGGTTGCCCCCTTGTTGACTGACGAACAGAGTCAGGAGCTGTTTGAAGCTAATCTGCCTGCCAGCGGGATCCTGCCACTCAGGGTTGAACTCGTGTTTCCCAGCGAAGTCGCTGTTGATCCTCGAAAAGTAAAATTCCGGCTGAGCGACTCCCAGAATCATGAATGGAAGCTGCTTTCGACAAAGAAAGCCGTAAAGCGAATTATGAACGCCGAAGAGATTAAGCTTTACAATCCGCACTCTAAGAAGCAATTCGAGAGCGACTTTGGAGCTTACGATCTCGACCTTAAGACTCCCCTTTCCCCATCAACACTCGAGCGCCGAGGTTTCCTATTTTTTGAAACTCCAAAGAAAGTTCCGGTCGAAAAAACTAGTTTGACCTTGAGTGTCGAGCGCCTGCCGGCACCTTTGACGGTGACCGTAAATTGAATTGCTCTTAATGGTTTGGAAAAAACTCGATCTTGGTGAGTATCGAGCGGAGAGTACAGTAGCGCGAGCGCAGCGATCGGATGGTACAGTCAGCGAAACGTTCATCAAGGCCTGGGCGTAAAGTTTGGCTGTACCATCCGGTCGCTACGCTCGCGGCACTGTACCGTCGGCATGTTACCGTTGTGTAAAGCGGCTCTTAATGGACTGGGCGCATAGATTCGATTTAACAAAGCGTCGCCGGACCGGCGCACTCCAACGTGACAAACTTTCATCGTCGCAATTTTCTGAAAGGCGCAATGGCGACCGGGGCGTTACTGTCTGCAACTCGGTCACGCAGTTTTGCCTTTAATGATGCTCGACACTTTGCACCAGTCAAAGTGTCACGGGATCGGGTTATTCGCGAAGTGGTTGGTCTCAGACCGTACCGGCCCGGCGGGTTTGTCGTCGAGGCCACCAGGCTCGGCAATAAGCTTCTGGTCCATAATTACGGGCACGGCGGAGCGGGGATAACACTCTCCTGGGGTACAGCATCACTTGCTGTTGACCTACTCCGAGACTATTCAGCAGTTGGTAGGACTCACCGCTTCGCTGTAATCGGCTGCGGCGTCAATGGCCTTTCGACAGCACGCCTGCTTCAGCGTCGCTATCAGCATGGACCAGGAACAGTCACAATTTACTCAAAGGCTCTGCCCCCGGACACGACTTCAAATATTGCCGGTGGTCATTGGGCGCCAACCTCTGCCTTCGACGCAGTGACAGCTACCGCTCGTTTCAAGGAACAATTTTTCAGCGCTTGCAAGATTTCTAACCGGGCTTTTCAACTGCTGGTGGGCCACGAATATTCAGTCCGTTGGATCGACACATTTGAGTTGCTGCAAGATCAGGCGTCTCTTCAACGACCGCTTCCGGGAGGAGATGAGCTCTATCCTAATCGCCAAATTCATAACGATCCGGATCACTTCTTCGGGTTTCCTTTCGCCAGGCAATACAACACGATGTTGATCGAACCGCAAGCCTATCTCAATGCTCTCTTACGCGACTTCTACATCGCGGGCGGTAGGTTAGTCGTGCAGGACTTTCGCAGTCGACAAGAATTAATCCGACTACCAGAGCCGGTGATCTTCAACTGTACTGGTTTGGGCGCGCGTGATTTGTTTGAAGATAACAACCTGAGTCCAGTAAGAGGCCAGCTTGAAATCCTCTTGCCGCAACCCGAAATTGATTACAGCTATTTGAGCAGCGGGTATATGTTTCCGCGTAGTGACGGAATCGTTTTGGGCGGAACATTTGATCACGACGACTGGTCTCTCGCGCCGGACCCGGAACAAGCTGCGTGGATACTGGAAACTCACAGCGACATCATGAAAAACCTGAAGCAGTCGTAAGAGAAACTCTGCATCCTCTGCGAGATCTCGGCGTCTCTCTGCGTCAGTCTGGCGGCAAAGATTCGGCAATGCAGAAACGCGCTGAGATCTCCCAGAGAAACGCCGTGTATTTTCAAAGCAATGCGACGTAAACTGCAGCTAACTCTAAGCTTAACAACTATTAACATCACAGACACATCTATGTGTCATCCTCACCCGAAACTATGTTGCTGTAGTAGTCGTACAATCTGCCGTAGCCTTCACTGCCAAAATTCGGGTACAGCCCTTCGGCTATTTGCCTTCGACGTTGACGCCAGTGATAATCAAAAGGCTCCGACAAAAAAACTGTATATATAAAAATTCCGATGAGATACGCGATTCGTCGTTGCACTTTTTTAGTTGTGGCCCAATTCTTCCTGTCTGTGGTGCTAACAGGCTGTGCGAATAAGGCTGCCCAACTGCCATTCGAACGGCCGCCTGCACCCGTCTCAGTATCAACTGCAGTTGCACAAGACGTTCCCACCTACATTGATGCCATAGGAAAGACTGCGGCACGCGAAGTTGTCTCCATTCAACCTCAGGTGTCGGGTCGTATTACGAAAATACACTTTACAGATGGCGCCAATGTGAAAAAAGGCGACCTACTGTTCACGATTGATCCAAGACCGTTTGAAGCAAATCTTCGGCAGGCTGAAGCCAAGGTCTCACAGGATATCGCTTTGAAAAAACAAGCCGAAGCCAATCTAGCGTCAGAGATAGCCAAGGCAAATTGGGGAAAGGTCCAGGTCAGCCGTTACGGCAGACTTGTTGAACAAGGAGTCGTTTCACAGGAACAGTACGGAGAGCTTCGAGCTACGCAAAACTCACTTGACGCAAATGTCGTTAATGCTCGAGCAGCAGTCAACAGCGCGGATGAGAGTATTAAGGTGGATACGGCTGCAGTCGAATCTGCCAAGGTTCAACTTAGCTACTGCACAATTCGATCACCAATTGATGGACGAGCTGGCCAGCGACTTGTTGATATAGGTAACGTTGTCAATCCGGGTAGCAGCTCTAACAACAGCACTTCCAGCAGCAGTAACCCAGCAACCGGTTCGTTGCTGGTAATTGAACGAATCGATCCAATCTACGCAGATTTCACGATCTCTCAGAATAATCTCGCGCAAGTTCAACAACAGATGAGAGCGAATCGGCTAACCGCTGAGGTTCGGCTCCCGGATGATCCGGCAAACCCAGTGCTCGGACAACTTACTTTTCTGAATAACTCAGTCGAGGATACAACCGGCACTGTGAGTCTGCGCGCTACCGTTCCAAACTCGGACCATCGTTTCTGGCCTGGACGGTTTGTAAACGTTCGGCTTGTCTTAAACACGATACATCAAGCAGTTCTGATTCCAACTACCGCACCGCAGATGGCGGCGAATGGATCGTTTGTGTACGTCGTCAAACAAGATTCGACAGCAGAACAACGACCGGTAACGCTGGGCCAACGTCAGGGTGATCTAATCGTCGTGGAAAGTGGTGTAACCGCCGGTGAACAGGTCGTCACCGCCGGTCAGTTAGGCGTAACCCCGAATGGGAAGGTCAGGGTCGAGGCCCCGGCAGCGACTAACGCTACTGCAACGCAAGCTCAGTAATGAATTTATCTGAACCATTCATCAGGCGTCCTGTCATGACAGCTGTCTTGACGCTCTCGGTAGTCCTGTTCGGAATACTGAGTTACCAACGGCTGCCTGTTAATGATCTGCCGCAAGTAGACTATCCAGTCATCCAGGTTCAGGTGGGCTATCCCGGCGCAAGTCCCGACACGATCGCCAACAACATCGCCACGCCGCTTGAACGTCAATTCATGCAGATCAACGGACTTGAAGTGGTTACCTCCTCGAGTAAACAGGGGGTGGCGACTTTCACGTTGCAATTTGCTCTTGAGAAAAGTATTGATGCAGCTGCCACCGATGTACAAACGGCGATCTCCCAGGCCATTAGTAGTTTGCCGGCTGACTTACCATCACCGCCAACATACTCCAAGACGAATCCCAATGATCAGCCGATCATGTATATCGCGCTCACCAGCGATTCCGTAACGCCGGGTCAACTTTACGATTATGCGAGCACCCAGGTAGGCCAACGGATGAGCATCCTACCGGGTGTTTCGCAGGTCAACGTCTATGGAACAAAATCGGCGATCCGGATCAAGGCGAACCCGTCGGCCATGTGGGCGCGCAAAATCTCCATTGATGATCTAAGTAACGCTATTAAGAGCGGAACGAGTTATACAGGAGCCGGACAGCTTGATAGCGGTTCAGGTACCGCTATTTTGCGACCTCAAGGTCAACTCGAAACTGCAGAGCAATATAGCAATCTGATTGTGGGCGGAACTGGAAACGCCCCTGTTTACCTGCGAGATGTGGCCGAGGTTAAAGAGTCGGTCCAGGACGAACGCATCAACATGCGTTTTTGGGTCCGAGGAATCAAAGTTCCGTCCGCTACTGTGATTGTTGCAGTTAACAGGCGGGCAGGGGCCAATGCAGTAGAAGTGGCGAGTAGCATCAGGCAAATGCTTCCTCAGCTAAGTACTGAACTCCCCGGATCGATTCGCATCACACCAATCTATGACAGGTCGTTGAGTATCGTTCACTCCGTAGCTGATGTGCAGATGACGCTCATTATCGCGTTTGTGCTAGTCGTCATAGTCATCTTCGCATTTCTAGGTCGAGCCACCGACACACTAATTCCGACAGTTGCTCTGCCGTTGTCCCTACTTATTACGTTCATGGCAATGCACGCGCTCGGGTACAGTCTCGATAATTTGTCGTTGATGGCCTTGACGCTGGCAATTGGATTTCTCGTTGATGACGCTATCGTGTTTCTGGAAAATACCGTGCGTAGAATGGAGCACGGAGAACAGCCCTACGAAGCGGCGATCAATAGCGCGAAAGAGATCAGCTTCACGATCATGTCGATGACGATCTCGCTGGCGGCGGTATTTATCCCGCTCGTGTTCATGAGCGGTCTGGTAGGTCGTATTTTTCGTGAGTTCGCAGTCACCATCGTAATCGCAATCTTTGCTTCAGGTCTGGTTTCACTCACGCTGACTCCGCTGATGTGCGCTCGACTGTTGAAGGCCCGCGGGGAAGGCAGCAAGCGCACCTGGATGGAGAGAGTAATTGGAGGTATTGAAAAACGAGTTCTCTATCTATACGGAGGTTCGCTCTGGTGGTTCCTGAAACACCGTTGGGTGTCACCGATCATCTGGGTCATCTGTCTAGCTGGCACCATCTGGCTATTTATCCTGGTGCCCAAGGCCTTCCTGCCTCCAGGGGATAGCAGCGTGATTTTTGGAGCTTTCATCGCGCGCGAAGGTTCGTCGCCCGCGCAGATGAGAGAGCTCCAAAATCGCGTCGACGAGACACTGCATCAAGACGAGAATGTAATTACAGATTTCACTTTGACTGGCGCCACTGGATTTCTGGCCTCAAACCAGGGCATCACTTTCACGTTTATCAAACCGCCCGAAGAGCGCAAGCCTATCCCTGAAGTAACCGCAGAGTTGATGGGTAGACTCAACTCGATTCCTGGTGTCTTCTCATTTCTGAGACCTTTCCCAGTACTTGAGATCAGCACTGGTGTTACTAGCCAACAGCAGGGCCAATATGCGTTCGCCGTGTCCGGAGCGAATCCCAATGAGGTCTACGACGTGAGCCAGAAATTGATGGCCAAGTTGATGACCTATCCTGGATTTCTGACTGTTTCTTCTGACTATTATCACAACACGCCAAACGTCAATATTGATCTTCGACGAGATCAGGCGAAGACTTATGGAGTTTCGGAAGCTCGCATTCTCTCGCTCCTCCGAAATGCCTACTCGCAAAATTATCTTTACCTGATTAAAAAGCCCGAAGATCAGTATCAGGTCATCCTGGAAATTGAGGACGAGGCTCGATCAAATCCCGAGGATCTGGCCCAGCTATACATCAGGTCTGACGATGGTCAACGACTTGTTCCACTCGGTGAACTCGTAACCTGGAAAACAACACTTGGCCCACAAACGGTCAACCATTTAAACCAGTTCACCAGTGTGACGTTGTTTTTCAATTTAAAGCCTGGCGTCGCCTTGGGTGATGCTACAAATTTCATCTCTAAATCAGCGGCCGAAGTCGTTCCTCCAAGCGTTCGTGGCGAACTTGTGGGTGAGGCGCAGACGTTTTCCAGCACGGTTACGAGCCTGACTTTTTTGATGGCGCTCGCGGTGTTTGTCATGTACGTAATTCTGGCAATTCTCTATGAAAGTTACGTGCATCCATTGACAGTACTTTCAACCCTACCAACTGCGCTCGTCGGAGGATTGTTGACGTTGCTGCTGTTTAGTCAGGAGGCGTCGCTTTACGCCTTTGTCGGAATGTTTATGTTGATGGGTATCGTGAAGAAAAACGGAATCATGATCGTCGACTTCGCCCGGCAACGAGTTGAGGCTGGCGAAACCGCAGAGCAGGCAATTCACGATGCGAGTATGGATCGCTTCCGACCGATATTGATGACAACACTGGCCGCTGTCTTCGGCGCGCTACCTATCGCACTTGGTTTCGGAGCTGATGGGGCGTCACGCCGCCCGCTTGGATTGGTGGTGGTAGGTGGTTTGATCATCTCGCAATTCATCACGCTGTACATTACTCCGGTGATTTATCTCTATCTCGAACGCTTCCAGGAGAATGTCCTGGACCGCAGCGCTTTTTTTGGTTCACGCAAAACTCGCAAGGGAACGCCTACTCATACCCCGTCCGACGTGCCAGCTGGCGACTAAGAATCGATCTAACTCCGTGCTTTCGTCACATCAAAATAGTATCCACCGATTTCAACAGATTTTTCTGTTTAAGAGATTCCCTAATTACAACTAAAGTGATATAACGCCGGCGTCCAATCTCTTTCTCACGGAGACTATTATGAAATTCGATACCTCACGCGCATTGGAATTACTTCGCCTTGGCACTGGCATTACCGATGCCACCTTTAGAGAAGGGCAATTAGCTGCCATTCAACATATCGTCGAAGGACGCGGGAGACTGCTCGTCGTCCAAAAAACCGGTTGGGGCAAAAGCATCGTCTACTTTATCGCGACGCGGATTTTGCGCGATACCGGTTTGGGACCAGCCCTCTTAATCTCCCCTCTGCTCGCATTGATGCGCAATCAGATTAAAGCGGCTGAGCGAATGGGCGTGCAAGCTACAAGCATAACTTCAGACAATCAAGGCGACTGGGAACCAATTGAGAACTGCATTCGGCGAAATCAGGTTGACATCCTCCTTATTTCACCTGAGCGTTTGGCGAATGAGCATTTTAAGCAGAAAGTCCTGGACGAAATCTCCGCTCGCATTTCCCTACTGGTGATTGATGAAGCTCATTGTATTTCAGATTGGGGGCACGATTTTCGGCCCCATTACCGGTTACTCGAGCGCATCGCACGGACCCTTCCACCAAATCTTCGTTTGCTCGCGACAACGGCTACCGCCAACGATAGAGTGATGAAAGATCTCTCTGAGGTGCTTGGACCACAGCTCGAAATATCTCGTGGGGATCTAAATCGTCCTTCGCTGAGGTTGCAAACTATTAGGCTGCCGGATCAGGCGGAACGATTAGCCTGGCTAGCTCAACATGTTCCAAACCTTCAGGGGAGTGGAATAATCTACACGCTCACGGTTCGCGATGCTGAACAGGTAGCAGAATGGCTTCAAACGCGCCAAATAAATGTTGAAGCATATACTGGCGAAACGGGCGAACGTCGGCCTGAACTTGAAGAAGCGTTATTAGAAAATAAGGTAAAGGCTCTGGTTGCAACGACCGCACTTGGCATGGGCTTCGACAAACCAGATTTATCGTTCGTTATTCACTATCAAGCACCCGGCTCAGTTGTCGCTTACTACCAGCAGGTGGGTCGTGCCGGGCGGGCTTTGAAGTCAGCGTACGGCATCCTGCTTAGCGGGAAAGAAGACTCGGAAATTACTAATTACTTTATTGAGAGTGCTTTTCCGACTCGAAAAGAAGCTGAGGAAGTTTTTAATGCTCTTGAAAAAGAGCCGCGAGGATTATCAACATACGGATTGATGTCCCGCGTTAACCTCAGCTCCGGGCGAATTCAAAAGACGATCGATCTTCTGTCGCTGGAATCCCCGGCACCCATCGCAAAATCGGGAACAAAATGGCACCTGACATCGGCGAAACTAAATGATTCGTTTTGGGAACGAGCTCAACGACTGACGGACTTGAGGCGCGCCGAACGTGACGAAATGCAGCGTTACGTAACTCAACAATTCGGTCACATGGAGTTTCTCATTCGGTCTTTGGATGGAGATCCGTCGAATCTCCGAAGCACGAACCTGCCTGCACTGCCGGTTGCTGTGGACCAGCAGTTAGTTCGCGACGCAATCGAATTTCTTCGGCGCACAAACTTGCCTATTACGCCCCGAACCCAATGGCCGGTAGGTGGTTTGAGCGGGTATAACGTCAAAGGGAAGATCTCTCCTGAACACCAGTTCAAAGAAGGTCGGGCGCTCTGCGTCTGGCGCGACTCGGGCTGGGGTCAACTTGTTTGTCACGGTAAGTATCGCGACGGCTATTTCGATGACGATTTGGTCACGGCCTGTGTTTCACTCCTGGGATTATGGAATCCTCAGCCAACGGTCAAGTGGGTCACCTGTATCCCGTCATTGCGACACCCTGAACTGGTGCCGAATTTTGCCTCCAGATTGGCTAAAAAACTTGGCCTTCCTTTCTTTTCGGCGCTCAAGAAAACCGATCACAGACCGGAACAGAAATCGATGGCCAATAGTATTCAGCAAGCAAGAAACATCGATGGTTCATTTGTGATTGATCAAATGTCTTTGCCTCCTGGTTCTGTGCTGTTGATAGATGATATGGTGGATTCTCGTTGGACGATGACCGTAGCTTCGTGGCTTCTCCGTCGGACCGGCAGCGGTGAAGTTTTTCCTCTCGCGCTCGCTTTAACTGCACATGGCTGAACTATCGGCGAACACACAAGCAATCCTGCTCTTGACGGCTCCGCTGATCTCTCGTGCCGCCAACGATTCAGCTGATCTATTTACGCCCGCAGAGTTTCGCAAGCTGGAGGCCCTGCTCACTAGACTCAACCTACAACCAGCAGACTTGATGACCTCAAATGTCATCAATCTTTCCAGCGAAGCTACGATCGATATTGATCGAATTAGACGTCTCATGGACCGTGGTTTGAGGCTTAATCAGGCAGTCGAAGACTGGGAAGCTCATGCTCTTTGGATCGTCAGCACAGCAGACGCCGCTTATCCCCAAAAATTAAGGGAACGGCTCGGTAGCCAAACGCCTTCTTTACTTTACGGCTGTGGCTCAATCGACTTGCTTGATCTTGGCGGACTGGCTGTGGTTGGGTCTCGCGACGTTGATAGTTGGTTGGTTCAGTACACAGAAGCAATAGGAACCCTCGCAGCTGAATGGGATTGTCCGATTGTTTCCGGTGGAGCGCGTGGCATCGATCAGGCCTCGATGCGAGGTGCCCTCGACAGTGGCGGGAAAGCAATCGGAGTTTTGTCAGACAGTCTGCAACGCGTAGCCATGAACCGCGAGCACCGGGACCTTTTGACTGATCAACGACTTGCCCTGATTTCTCCGTTTGATCCCCTGGCCGGTTTTAATGTGGGCCATGCAATGCAGCGTAACAAGATAATTTATGCATTGTCTGATTGTGCTTTGGTGGTAAATTCCGATCTCGATAAGGGTGGCACCTGGGCCGGAGCAGTCGAACAGTTGGATAAGCTGCATCTCGTACCGGTCTACATCCGTTCAACTGGTGAAATCGGTGAAGGCCTTGAAGCGCTACGCAGGAGGGGTGCATTGTCATGGTCCAACCCCACAACCCGGGAAGAATTTCAGAAACTTCTTGAAGCTAAAACTGTTGCTCCAAACACCGACTATTCCGCACAATTGTCGCTACTTTAAAGCTGCGCGATTCGTAGACGTGAGCTCATGAGTTACCCCCTGATTCAAGGCACACGACTAGGACACTACCAAATCCTTTCCCAGATCGGGGCCGGCGGTATGGGCGAGGTGTACCTGGCCCACGACACAAAGCTCGACCGACAGATTGCCATCAAGCTTTTACCCGCAGATCTCGCTTCGAAACCGGATCGCCTGCGCCGCTTTGTCCAGGAAGCCAAAGCTACTGCCGCACTCAATCATCCGAACATCGCTCACGTCTACGAAATCGACGAAGCTGATGGGTATCACTTCATCGCAATGGAGTTCATCGAAGGCGCGACACTCCGGGAAAAGATTCAAGAACGTACGTCTCTAGCCAAACTCCTGCGCTATTTGCAGCATGCTGCAGAAGGTCTCGCAAAAGCGCATGCTGCAGGCATAGTCCATCGCGATCTCAAACCTGACAACATCATGATTACTTCCGAGGGCCACACGAAAGTGCTTGATTTTGGCCTCGCGAAATTGCTGGGACCGGAAGCCGGGCTGAGCGGATCTGAAGATGACACTCAAATCAAATTAAACAGTCCTGGTACTACACCGGGGGTGGTCATGGGAACGGTCGGTTATATGTCCCCAGAACAGGCCCAGGGCAAAACAGCTGAACTCGACAGTCGCTCAGATATATTCTCGTTCGGCTGCATCCTATTTGAGGCGGCAACGGGGAATAAACCTTTCGCCGGCGAGTCGGTAATCAAAACGCTTCATAAACTTGTCTACGAGCCGGCTCCCGCACTCTCAGAGTTCAATCCTTCCGCTCCCAAAGAATTGCAGCGCATTGTGCGACGCTGTTTGGAAAAGGATCCGGAAGATCGCTATCAATCGATAAAAGACGTTTCGGTCGAGTTGCGACAGTTGCGTCGAGAAATGGACCAGGGCGGAGACTTTGATACCACTGCCTCACCACCTCGTGCTAATAAACCAACCGAGTCTCATAGCGTCTCAGCAAGTGTCGATCGATCAACTAGTTGGAATTGGAAGATCATCCTGCCATTGATTTTTTTGCTGCCGGTCCTCAGCGGTATTGCTCTGCTGTATGGATTAAAGATTCGGAATTCCGCAAAGCCGCAAGCGTCGCATTTTCAGAACATGAAAATCACTCGCGTTACGAGTGAAGGTAACGTGGAGACTGCGGCCATCTCGCCAGATGGTCAGTACATCGCCTACTCACTCGAAGAAAGTGGTAAGCGAAGTCTTTGGACCAAGCATCTTGGTACGGGGAGTCGCGTCCAGATCGTAGCGCCTGTGGAAGCCTATGCAATGAATGCAAGCACCTTTTCCGCAGACGGTTATGTTTACTACACCCTCAACGATGAGACTAATCCACAGGGCGCTCTTTTTCAGGTACCGGTCTTAGGTGGCCCAACCCGAAAGTTGATCTCACAAGTCACGCAACCTATCTCTATTTCTCGCGACGGAAAATCGATCGCTTTTGGCCGCTACCATCTCAATGGAACGCATGACGAATTGTTTCTGGCAAATATCGATGGCTCAAACGAACGCTTGATCGCAACGGTTGCAGAACCCGACTTTCTGGGTGGCTCAAATCCGTCGTGGGCCCCGGATGGCAAATCAATAGCAATTGCCTATGGCAAAGAGAACCATGCCGCTACGGACGGAATGAAACTGGGAATGACTCCCGTCGTTATTTCTGTGCTTGACGGAACAATCAAACAAGTCGCTCCTGCTCAATGGACGTACATGGGTCGGGTAATGTGGTTCAACGATGGTAGTGGGTTGATCTTTATTGCGCGGGAAGAACAGCTGGGTGCGCCACAGCTCTGGCAGATCTCTTACCCGCAGGGCGACGCACGCCGAATCACCAACGATCTGAACTCATACGCCCTTTATAGTCTCGCATTGACCAGCGACGATTCGAGCATACTCGCAGTTGAGAGTGATGCCGCTTCCAATATTTGGGTGGCAACAGTAGGACGACCTGGAAGCGAAAAGGCAATCACTACGCGCCGGAACCTGTTGGAAGGAAGTCGAGGCTTGGCCTGGACCAATGATGGACGCGTGGTGTTCGACTCCAGCATTAATGGGAAAGGAAGTATCTGGACCGTTAGTGCAGAAGGAGGCGAAGCAAAACCTCTAATCGACAAGGGTACAGACGACCTGGCACCCGAGGTGTCTGGGGATGGGAAACAAATTGTCTATGGCTCAATCCGCGATGGCGGTCTACAGGTTTGGCGTGCTGACGCTGATGGAACGAATGAGCGGAGACTGACGAATGAGAGCGATACAGGTGGCGTTCCGGGCTTTTCGGTCTCTCGTGACGGACGCTGGGTGGTCTATTGCCCGTTCACCGGTGGCATTAGAAAGGTCTCGACCACTGGCGGCACATCGACTGAGTTAGTGACAAAAGGCAGTCTCAACTATCCGCAGGTTTCACCCGATGGAAAGTTGATTGCTTACTTGTTCAAGGATGAACAATCGTTTCGTCCTAAGATCGGGCTCATCAAATTCGAGGACGGTGCTCCAGTAAGAACCATAGACTTGCCACTAACCGCATTGCCGGGCACCTACGACAGTCTCTTCTACCGCGGTTGGCACTGGTCAACTGATGGCCGCGCTATCGTATATATAAACACGTTAGGTGGTGTCTCCAATTTGTGGAGCCAACCAATCGAGGGCGGCACACCGAAACAAATTACGAGCTTCACCTCGGACCATATCTCAACGTTTGCTTTCTCACCGGACGGCAGGCGCCTCGCCCTCTCTCGCAGTACTCCTACCAGCGATGCGGTGTTAATAACCGGGACCAGGTAGAGTTATCGAGACTAATACGTGACTACCAAATCTCGAATACTATGGCTTCTGATTGGTATCGTGACCCTGATAGCCCTCCTTTGGCTCACGCTCGCACTTAATTGTCCCGGCGCAGGAATTGGGCTGACGAGTCGAGCCCGAACGCTTCACCGGTTGAAGAATAGAACTTCGCTACCTGTTGATGCCGACTTTGATCAACGAATTACTCTCGATGAGTTGTTGAAGCCGGGCGACGACACTAACCGTTGGTCCATTCAACGCGCTGCCCGGATCGAAGGATACGTTATCGATGTCGCTTATGCTCGGCCCGAGGCGACTAACTGTTTCAGTCCATGTCGTCGGGATATTCACATCCTCGTAGCTCAGCATAAGGGCGCCAACAAAAACGAGTGCGTAGTCGTCGAAGTAACACCAAACCTTCGTGACTGGGCAGCACAACAAGGATTAGATTGGTCCGAGGAAACACTTCAAGGTAAGTTAGTGGGCCGGTGGTGTGAATTTGAAGGTTGGCTCTACTTTGATGTAGGACACACTGATCAAGCGGAAACCACCGCACCTCACAATCCTACCAACTGGCGCGGAACTGCCTGGGAGTTACATCCGGTTACGAAGATCACCATAAAAGAATAGCCGCATGATTCGTTTGGTCTCTTCTATTCCAGCACGAAACCGGTTCAGGTGTCGGATTGATACTGCATGAGAAGGATTTTTATGTGGAAGCTCCATCACAATTACCAGCACTTCTTAGTAGGTCGATGGCATTCGTCTTGCGGTGTCAATGCTGAACGGCTTTGCACAAAAACTCTAATCTTGGTGAATGTCGAGCGATCAGTACAGTACCGCGAGCGAAGCGCGACCGGATGGCACACTCGACATTACACCTAACTTCTGATGTTTGGTTCGTTGAGTGTGCCATCCGGTCGCTTCGCTCGCGGTACTGTACTGTTGGCATGTTACTTTTTGTGCAAAGCCATGCTGAACTGACAACGTAGGCCTCCGGCCGGTTGCGATTTACTCACGCTGGTGCAAATTCAGATTGGAAAAACCCGTATGAATAACTATTTGACCTGTTTTCTCGCAGCTGTATTTCTAGTGACCGCTGTCACATTTCCGGTGGCCGGACAAGAGTCGAATATTGATGTGGCGACCTTGGAAAAGGTCAAAAGCAAGATCGCTAAACTTGGAGTTGGCGAGAAGGCAAAGGCAACCGTAACTCTAAAAGATGGGAAAAAAATCAAAGGCTATGTTGGGCAAGCTGGCAATGATGACTTTGTGTTGCGCGATCGAAAGACTGACGCCCCGACAACCATTCGTTTCAGCGACGTTTCGAAGGTGGAAAGTAACAGAGGTCATTCAACGGCCAGGAACATTGCAATTGGCGTCGCTATCGGAGTTGGTGCTTTTCTCGCAATAATTGGCATCACTATCGCGCACCTGGATTAGGAGCCGGCTGCAGCGAGTCACGTTCATTTTGTGTAACGGTCAAGGAATTCAAATACCTCTTGCTCCCAGTTCGAGACTGCAAGATAGATTATGTTGTGACCTTCGCTGGCGTTCTTGCCAAAGGCCGGAAATATTTTGATCTGATGTGGGACTCCCCGTTTGGCGAGCTCTGCATCGAGTATCTCACTCGGAGCGATTGAATAATCGTTCGCGGCCTGGATAAAAAACACAGGCGATGTAATCTGCCCAGCCGCCTGTGTCACTCTTTCGCGCAAATACGAAGAGCGGGGCCAACTGCGCGCGCCACCACCAAAGTTTACAATCGCCCGAATGGAATGGTCACGTTCCCCATTCATCATCGCCAGCATTCCTCCGAACGAATGGCCCACAAGAGCAACTCGTCGAGAATCGACAATTTTCAGACCGCGTAAGAATTCGAGCGAATTCAATTGTTGGTCGAGTTGATCCTTTTCAAGAAGCCGTAATTGCAGGCGATTGGCGGCATCGTCTCCCTTTGCATCACGTTCACGTTCTACAATAACACTTGTTTCTGATCCTTCCTTCGCCGAAAGGCCTTGCCCACTACGAAAGAGTCCAAGAAAAACGTAACCATGCCGAGCAAAGAGTGGTCCAATAGTCTGCGGTTGTGGAGTCAAGCCACTTCCGGGACAAAAAAGGACGGCGGGGAAAGGACCATTACCTTGAGGCTGCCACAGGAGAGCCCGCAATTTTAGCGAGCCACTCTTTACAACGACGGTTTGAGGTCCATTGTCCGGCTGAACCGCGAGCACTCCACCCGATAGTTGGAGGAGAAAAATAAGAGAAAAGATTCGTGTCACGCGCATCATTTGTCCGAAGATGATGGCACAGATGGAGAGATTTTCGTAGCCAGGTTAAATCACGGGAAAATTTGGTGTGATGGATTTTGATGATGTATGCTTTCTACTTCATGAAGAAAGCCACCAAGAGTAGTAAAAGAAGGCAAAGTTCGCTGACCAAAAAAGCTAAGTCTAAGCAAGTAGCATCAAAAAAGGGTCGGAGTCGAAAATCTTTCGCCAAGCCAACGGTCGTTCTCTCTGAAACCAACGAAGAACGCGAAAGGAGATTGGCTGAGAAAAAGGCCCTCACGCTATTGGCATTTCAGACGGCATACAATAACCATCATCAGCACTGAAGCATAAAACATTTAAATGTCGTACTTCACCTACGACACTTCCGTAATCATCTCTAAAAAACTTGACGACTTACCTGGTCGTACAAGCAGTTTTCTCCTATCCGCCGTCGTCTTGATGGAATTATCAGCAAGCGCAAAGGATCAGACACAGCGGAAACTATACGAGCAGCTCTTTCAAACATACCGCTGTGATAACACTCTGATTGTGCCCAACGAGGATGACTGGTTGTTTGCGAGTAAAGTTCTGTATTGGTTGACTCAAGATCGAAGGAAAAGTAGTGGAGGAAAGCTCGAAAAATTACTACCAGGTAATTCACAACGCATGGCGCTCGACGTACTTTTGGCTGTTAGCGCTCGCCGGTGGAAAACGGCGGTTGTTACTGAGAATTGAAAAGACTTCAAATCTATTCAACGATTCTGTAATGTCCAAATAGTAAAACCATCACTTTTCTTTCGCAAGTAGTTACTCTACAACCAACCACCGGTGAAACCAGCGCGACGTAAACCTTCATCTATATATGGACACTTTTTCATTAACTCCCAAAAGAACCCGGTACGGTAGTTTTCAATCATTAGCACAACTGGTCCCTGGTCCAATCCATAGTACCCTTTGGAAATCCATCCCCGCTTACCCTGGTTCCCATCATTAAAAGTAGGATTGAAACTGCACTTGAAGCCATACCTACTAGTCATTTCCGGATATGCATCGTTGAAGTGCTGAAGAGTGGGCAAAACAATCTCCGGCGCAAACGGCAGTGACGCCGCAACCGCCCATGGAGCGATAGTCCCATCGTCCGGTCCATAGGGGACCCCTCTCGCTTCATAATCAAAGAAGTGACGCTCGATCCCATCGACAATAAGCGAGGCTGGCCCAGGTCCGTCTGAGGCCGTCAGGCCCCAGATGTATTCTCCATAAGCCCGAAACTTATTGGGATTTCTAATGGCATATTCCTGCTGTATATAAGTCGCGCGTCGACTATTCTCGAAATAATCGATGCCCTTATCTCGCATTAACTCATCCTGTATCCCCCGAAAATCGATCCAGATGTGGGATAGCTGGTGAATGAACAATGGACCACTGTAGAGCAACTCGCGGCCATAAATTTCTCTCCATTCGAAGCTTGTAGTAAATGCTCTATAAGTTTCGCGCGACAGTGGATGCGTCGGCGAAGCCAGGCTTAGAACGTGAAGTAGGATCGACTCGTTGTACCCCTCCCATCGCCATGGCAAAAAGCCACTCTCCGGTTTCCAGCCCATCACAACTTTAGCGTCACCAGCGAGCATCCACTCCCAATCCATTCGACGATAGAGATTGTCAGCGAGTTGTCGGATCTCTCGCTCTTCTTGAGTCTCACGGTCAAAATAAGTCGCTGCTGCCAGTGCCCCAGCGATGAGAACGCTCGAATCGATCGTCGAGAGTTCACTTTCCCAGGCACGACGTCCAGAATCCATGTGCAGGAAGTGATAATAGAATCCTTTATAGCCGGTTGCGTCAGGCTCTGGACCATGTGGGCTGTTCCAGAAAAAACGGAGTGTTGTGAGCACGCGCATGAGAGCGTCCTCGCGCGCGATAAAGTTTTGCTCGACTGCAACGGGATATGCTGCGAGACCCAGGCCTACTGCGGCGATACTCGAGTGTGCGCCCTTACGCGTGTTGTCAGGAACCAGGCCATTCCGAATATTCGTCTCACCTGGGAAGTACCCAAACGTGTCGCGCTGCAGCTTTAGAAGGGCGTCATCACTTAAAGGTTTCTGACTCATTGAGGTTCAGTTTCCAAATATTATCCAAATACGCGATAAGACACGAACTTTAGTAGACACAAGAAGAGGAGAGGTCCAACCGGACCTCTCCTCAAGAAGACTACAACGTTGAACTTAGGTTATGGCAATGCTTCGACGTTGATGTAGAACTTAAAACTACCTGTCTGTTGAATGCCCAACAAGAATCGCACGTCAAGAGTTGCACCATTTGCCAATGGGGTCGCAAGTGTCACTGTATTAGCTGACATCGATGAATTGAATCCACCTCCATTTGGCTGTGATGGCGGTTGTTCGAGCGCTGTTCCCTGCACCGACACATTGCTGGTACCAGAACCACACGGTGGCCTATCAACTGTAACTACGACCGCTGTTGACGTTCGTGGACGCAGATCAGCGATGCCTGACGGAGCGGGAAAGGTTGTAACATCCACGACACGGAACCGAAGTCGTGTCACATTTCCGCCGGTGTTATTTACGATCGAGCGGCGAATATCCAGCGTACCAAAGGTCGAGTTGTTCGCCGGATCTGAAGTAAAGTCACGAACTCTATTTGGCGGACTCGCAGCGGCAACACACGTGTCCAGGACTGGAGAGGTAAAGCTAGTATTCCTCTGAATTGGACTGCTGAGATTTTCTGGACCAGGAGCGCCCAATCTCTGACCTGCACCCGCTGAAGTACCATTCGTGTCCACGAAGACAAAGTTCGCGGCGTTATTATCTGTATCGACTAAGTTGCCGCCAGTGGGACAAGCACCCATTGTCGTAATCGAGCCTTGCTTGCCACAGTTGTCGCGATAGAAGGCATAATCAATACTGAAGGGGGTTAGCGCCGGATATCCTGTTCCCTCTTTGTAAAGCGTATTCGCCTCTGAAGTGGAGCCCACTGCATCGAGTCGGTTTGCTAACGAATAGCTTCCACCGCCAGTGTTGTTGTTGAATAGTGCAATACCAGCATTGTCTGGAATGTCCGTGGTATATGTCGCATCACCGGTAGCCGTGGTCCCATTTCCTGCCGGATAGGAGGCAAGGCTATAGCCGACGCTGTTGACACACAGATAGTGGCCTCGATTCGGAATCACAGTCCCGTTGGGAATGGAGCATCGGGTCGTACCATCGGAGGCTGCAATACCATATCCGGAACCGCTTGCGGCCGTGACTGTATGATCAGCACCGCTGTTGTTGTAAATTTCGATGAATTCATCGGTGGCCCCATTTGGCCCTCGCACGCGAAACTCTGAAATTACCAACTGACCCGCAGTTGCAGTTGCTAATGGTCCAAGCTGTCCTGCGGGAAAAATACTGATGCCAGGGGTCTTGGAAGCCGTCGCGCCTCCCTTTGAGTTAGTAGCCGCCGAGATGATTACTGGACTTACATTTGAGACCATTGCCGACGTATTAGGCTGAGAATTGTTCTGAAGAATCTGAGGAAGCAAGATTATTTGCACACCTTCAGTTGAACTCTTCTTCTTCTTTTTCTTCTTGGCTCCAGATTCCTTATCCGTATCGACGGTGGCCTTTTCTGGTTTTTGATCTTGAACGTTCGGCGAGGCTTTAAGGGTTGGCGTATGAGCGAGGATTGTTACCAATACAAAGACCGGGAGAACCCGGATTAATTTGACCACGACTTTTTCCTTCCAGATGTTTCATAGTAGAAAGAACGTTGGAAGCTACCATTCCTAATAGAGCGCGTCAACGAATTTTTATAGATAAACCCAAATTATCATACGACTTTTATGACACATGTGGCCTTTAGCAACAGGCAATCGCACTTGGACCGAGCAGTTGTCTGTCGGAGAGTGAAGACTTATCCTACAATTCAAAAGGAAAATTTAAGACCAGGACCATGAGTGACATTTTTCGGCACCTATCGACTGAGTTGGTCCAAACTGCGATCGGTCTTCACGGACGAGGCTGGCTTCTCGGCACAAGTGGAAATCTTAGTGCCGTCGTTACAGCAGACCCTCTACACATGGCGATAACTCGCAGCGGGATCGATAAAGGAGAGTTGACCGCCGCCGATATTCTATTGATCGACGATCAGTTACGATCCGTTCATCCGACATCAGGCAAGCCGTCGGATGAGAGTGCGCTTCACGTGGCAATCGTAGAATGCCGGGGCGCCGGCGCTGTACTCCACACTCACTCCGTATGGAGTACTTTACTTTCCGATTTACATCATTCCGAGCGGGGCTTGGCTATCGAAGGCTTTGAGATGTTGAAGGGATTAAGCGGAGTCAAGACTCATCTCCATCGTGAATGGATTCCCATTATTGAGAACTCGCAGGATATGCCCGAGCTGGCCCAGAAAGTAAAGGAGACACTTGCTGAATTCCCGGCCTGTCATGCGTTGGTACTTCATCGCCACGGTCTCTATACTTGGGGACGCGATCTCAAAGAGGCAAAACGGCACGTTGAGATTCTTGAGTTTTTGTTTGAAGTACTTGGTCGAACCCGAACCCTAAGGTGAGCCCCCAGGTCTTGTACTGAAGATATTCAAAATTACCTTAACGGAACCCATATTTATGGCGATAGTAACGATTCTTGCCAACAAGCAAACGCTGACTGATGAGCAGTCAATTCGAAACTGTCTGAGCGAGTACCATATCGACTATGAGCGCTGGTCTCCCGAGTATGAACTCCCGGATGAGGCCACGTCGGAAGACGTGCTGAAAGCTTACTCAAAAGAGATCGACAAGCTTAAAACTCGAGGCGGCTACGTTACCGCGGACGTCATCGACGTTACTCCTGAAACTCCAGGATTAGACGAAATGCTCGCAAGGTTTGATCGCGAACACTGGCACGACGAAGACGAAGTGCGCTTTGTGATCGCTGGTCGTGGGATTTTTCATATTCACGGCGACGCCGGAGTAGTCGCGATTGAGGTTGGACCAGGTGATCTCATACGCGTTCCGCGCGGCACACATCACTGGTTCAACCTGTGTTCCGACCGTCGGATCCGAGCCATCCGTCTGTTTCAGGATATGAGTGGCTGGACTCCGCATTACACCGAAACCCGTATTGATCGGCAGCACCAACCTCTGTGCTTTGGCCAAACACAAGTGCCCGCGAATGTGAACACTTAGTCAAAGACCGTCAAACTTGACGTCCGACGCCTCGGCGGTAAAGCAAGTTTATGCTCGCAGTTCTTCTCGACATTGAAGGAACAACGACCCCAATTTCTTTTGTGCATGATGTGTTGTTTCCATTTTCTCGCAATGGGTTGAACACTTTTTTGGAAACACAGCGCGGTCGACCTGACGTAATTGCGGACTTGACACTTCTTCAAGAAGAACACAAACAGGATGCAAGCGGCGGTCTACAGCCGCCGGCGCTGATTGAACCGTATGTTAACTGGCTAATAGACCAGGACAGGAAGTCTCCTGCGTTGAAGTCACTCCAGGGAAAAATCTGGCAACACGGCTACGAGGACGGAAGCTTGCAAGCTCCGATGTTCCCGGACGTTCTTAAAGCAATGGAACGCTGGCAAAAGGCTTCGGTGAGTATTAACATCTTCTCATCAGGAAGTGTTCTCGCACAGAAGCTTCTTTTCGCTCATACTAATTTCGGCGATCTCAGCGGTTTTATAGATGGATACTTCGACACTAAGGTCGGTAAGAAAACCGAACCGCTTAGTTATCAAAAAATCGCCGGGAAGCTTGGATTCCATCCCAACGAGATATACTTTGTCTCCGACGTCGTGCTTGAGCTAGAGGCAGCTAGTGTGGCTGGGATGAAAACGCGACTGTGCGTTCGACCGGGCAATCCCAAACAGCGCGCCGCGCCTGATCATGTGGTGATCCGGAGTTTTGACGAGCTCGATTGATCAGACACAATCGAGTTTCTCGAGGTAGAGGATTTTATGATCAGAAGCAAAGCTCCGTTTTACTCAATTGGTTTCGTCTCAATCGTATTGATTCTGTCGCAAAGTGGACAGTGCGGCGGTTCCAAAATGAAAGCAAGCTCAAACAATTCAAACCAGAAGGTCAATCCAACTCAACCCAAGAGGGAACAACTCACAGGCAATTGGGGTGGCCAGGGAATTGTGATGGAAATTGCGACCAGCGGTACCACGCTGACATTTGACTGCGCTCACGGCGCCATCACCGAGGCGATGTTACCGGACAGTAACGGAAAATTTGAGGTCGAAGGCTCATTCACCAGGGAGCGCGGGGGACCAATCCGAGAAGATGAAAATCCCACAGCCTCTCCAGCGAACTTTTCCGGCATCGTTGACGGCGAAAAAATGACGTTGACGATTACACTCACAAAGAATAAGGAGAGCATGGGCACATATACGCTGATGCGGGGCAAGACCGGTCGGCTGCGACGCTGCCTGTGATCCTTAGTTTTTCTGGACAAAAGTCCTGCAATCATACCTCTGAAGACATTCTCATAACTCTCTCAGATTTTTCTAAATACTCCCGCACCTCAACACGGTTAACCTATCCGCTTCCCCCGATAAAGACTTAAGTCGCAGAAATCAGGAGAAGTATCAAATGACTCACCGCCCCTTAAACGCGGAAACGTGTGGCCCGCGCCATCCCTTCAAACATGCGGTCGTACTCGGAGGCCGGAAATGAAACCAGGGTCTCGGCGGTCGCATACGTGCACATCAATACCAAACAGCGAGCATGGAAAATAAAAATCTAAACATGTAAACTCCTCGGCGTTTTGCCCAGACCGATCGTGAACAAAACGAGGAGGTTAGCTTGATTAAACAGAATGTGAGCTTGGTGAGTTGGAGACTTGTCTCTCTGCTCTTGCTCGTCCCCTTCCTTTATGCTTCAAACGTTGTTGCCCAGGACGAAGCGACAATCGCGAAGGACTCAGTCCAGGTCACCGCATTTACCTTCAACGTCTACAAGGGGAATTACGACACTTGGAGTTGGGTTCCGCGAATGGACTTTCGTGTAAATGGTCCGATCGCGAGTGGCGGTCAGCTCTATGTTGAATTCGCACTACCAACCGGACCATGGGTCAAGTTTGACTGCGAGACCAACGAAACACAAAAGGGTTACTGGTGGAAAGTCTCTTGTGGCGGGCGCGACATACCAGAAGATAAAGGTTCTTTATTTACAGGGCCTGTCACTTTCAAGATCAAGCTCCGCAACGAACTTGCGGGCACCGACTCAACGCTCTTCACCGGCAAGATGAAAGTTGCAAAGGCTCATTCCAATGAGGTTGGTCCAAAAGCAGTTAACAAGTGGGTCTACTTTATCGACCACGATTGGAACCTCCCGATTGGTTATGTATTCCTGACCCCGGACAGCATTAAGGGTTGGGACCTGCCTGAGTTTCACGTCGCCTTTTGGGTGCGCGGAGAAGCCACCCGTATCGACCCGCACATTTTTTTCGGCGGCAAAGAAATTGGCAAGAAGTCAATGGACGGAATCGAGGTAGGCAAAGCGAGCTGTGAAGCTGAGGTAGAAAACAATACGACTCATTACGTGGAAGACTCGCTGCCGCAGAAAGCAAAATGGGCCAGAGTTATTTGTGATTTTCCGAACATCAAGGGAAGTGACAAGACCGGCGCTGGTCCAGGTATGTTCGGTGACATATATAACCTTGCGGCAAATCCTGGCGAGTACGAAGTGAAGATCCTGTGGAATAACCATCTCGCAAGATCTTTGAAGTTTACAGTTCAGCCGGGTGGAAAGTTCGAAAACGGTATTGCCACTGCTAACAAACTTGGCAGTGATCGAGTGATTATTCCGGTGCAAATCATTGGCGATCAGGACGGAGTCTGGGACAAGAATGCTTGGAAAACCGAAGCGTTCTACGGTAATCCGCTAACGGGGTTCACGCCTGTCCCCTAAATGGCGGGCGTTCAAGTTAGATTGTTTAGGAGGAACAATGGCTCTAAGCGCACGGATGAGGAGCGCAAGAGTCGTCATCGAGCATATCTTTCTTAATATCGGCCTTGCGTTCGTGGCTATAAGTCGTTATCAACACCACCGACCCAACGATAATGGCAGCGGCCACCAATGTTAGTGGTCTAACTGGCTCGCTCGCGATCAACCAACCGAGGAACACCGCCACTACCGGGTTGACGTAAGCATAGGTTGCCGCTTGCGCCGGAGCTACATTTCGCAACAACCAACTGTAAGCAGTAAATGCTATCAGCGAACCAAAAATTATCAAATAACTTAGAGCGCCGATCGAAACCCATGAGGCGTTTGCAATATTGAGTCTTTTAAAATCGCCCGCAATCAGGCCTGCAACCAGAAGCAGGCTTCCACCCGCAAGCATCTGCATCGCGGAGGCAACAGCTGTAGACGCCTTTATTGGATTATGGTTTGCGTATACCGAACCACCTGCCCAGGCGAGCGAAGACGCGACAACCACTATTGCGCCAAGAAGCGCACCGGAGGATTTAGTGTTGCTGCCGAACTCGCCGCTGACCAGGAGCGCGACGCCAACAAGTCCTATAAAAACTCCTAACCACACTTTTCCATCAGGTCTCTTATGTCCCAGCAGCCAGTTGAAAACAACGACCCACAACGGTTCGGTTGCCACTAACAAAGCAGCCAGTCCGGAAGGAATAAACTTCTCGGACCACGTCACTCCCCCGTTTCCGCACAATAACAAAAGACCGCCGATGATAAATGCGCGAATCCACTGTGAGCCTGACATAGCAAGTCGTTGCCGAGTCACAATGGCCCATGCAGATAGGATCAGGCCGGCACTGAGAAAACGCGTGGCCGCCATCAAAAATGGAGGTAGGGTCTCGATCGCATAACGAATGGCGAGGTACGTCGACCCCCAAATAAGATAAATGGCCGCGAATGCAAGTAGAATGAGAGTTCTACGGGATGAAGAAGTCGTCGTTATGTTTGAAGATTTCTCTGCCGTTTCTTCGAACCGTTTTACCGCCGTTTTTGACATTTAGGTAACTATGGACCACAAGCGCCCGCTCCCAACAACAATCTTAAGTGTCATTATGATCCTGATGGGCATCATCACCCTGGTTGGTGGATTGCAGCAAATCTCTAAGGTCGGTGCGCTGGAAATTATTCTGGCCTCAGGAGTGCGAGTGCTCGCCATTGTGTCGGGAGTCTTTATGTTGACCGGACGGCAATGGGCCCGGTGGCTATGCATTGCATGGTTTACATATCACGTTATCCTGAGTATCTGGCACACGAGATTTGAACTGATTATGCACTGCCTTCTGCTGGCAGTCGCTTGCATCATTCTTTTCACCCCGTCAGCAAGAGCCTATTTTCGCTCAAACTTAAAAGAAGAAAACTAAACTAACCAAGCAGCAAGGTCAGCCAATCCGCACCTCCACGACAAGCTCATTCAATTCAGGCACTCGTCAGATCTAACAGCGGCCCAGGCAGCACCTCACCGAATTCCCGAATGAGGTTTATGCCGAATCCTGTCGCAAGACTGTAGGTTCCCCATCTCAGGCCGTCTTTATAACTAAACCGATCGGGGTACCAGGTTTCCGCCGGCATAATCGACCCCGCGTAAGCACCGGCAATTATCGGAACTGAAACGACACGCTTGCCACTGCGCGTGCGCGAAGTCACATTTTGGACCAATGCGTCTTCCACCCGAGGCCAGCAGCCTTTGCGTTTACTCTTTTCAAAGCCGGTATCCAGGCGCATCGCTTCTGACAATCCATACTGCGTCGTTTGACGAATTACATTCTTTCCAAAATTAGAGGCAAAGCGTTTGCCGTAGCCTTTAGCGACTTGCTCCCACTCTTCAGGAGTATCGTTCCACTGATTGATTGCCGAGGATGCCGCCGTGCGCAAATGACCGAATGGTCCAACCGTACTCTTCACATAGCGGGGTAAATCGAGTGCGAGCGGTTGGGAAGACATAATCGTCCACCCGCTTGGCAGCAACGGTAGGTGTTTGTGACATTGGCCCAGCATAGTTGCTCTGCAATTTTAAGCTGGCTCAGACGCTCAGACAGAATCTCCATCCTGGAATACTGGCGCTGCGAATCGGCAACTACCGGCTGGACCACACTTTGTGAAAGAGCAACCCCCGGCGCAACTAACACTAATAACAGAACCCAAATTACTCTCACGGCATTGAATCTATAAATTTATACAAATTTATTTACAGGAAACATTTGGAGGGCTCCGTAATATAAACCGTCTTTAGATGTTTTTATTGTGTCGGTAATATGGAGAGCAACCGACTAGCTAGACAGCTGTCGCGATAATGTAAGTGAGCAATCGCTCCTTGCGACTCTTCAGGCGCTTGGCCCAGGTGGTGTGAAATTTTGACCACTCAACCCCCGGCAAAATTCCTCGCTCCACTATCGAAAAGCCGCTTGAGAGATATAGTGGACCAAGCACGCGGTCGATGAAAGGGATGTCGATAGGCGTTATCTCGAGGCGCTCCAGCTCAGCTGCGTCCCTTACCGGATCCAGACCGAGAACTATTTCCAACAGTGCTCCAACGGTGCAAATACGCCTGACATTCGCGAGGACGTCTTGCTTACCCGTCATGACTGCTGCCAGCAAACTGCCCCAGGGAAAATGTATGTGGACCTCATTTGCAACGCCGTCAAGTTCCGTCGGTAGCTCTTCAACCGTCGACTGAATAAAGAGCACATTTGGAGCGCCCCCCTTCTCAGGCCTACGATGGATCCTTTCGGAAATCTTTCTTAGCGTCGTCGGATTGGCGTCGATCCCGATGTAAAACTTGTTGGGATTTCGTCTTGCAGTCTGATACACAAAGAGACCGTCTCCGGTCCCGATATCCACAATTATCCCGTCGCCGGTAAGGTTCGATAAGCTTTTCGAACTCTTCTCTGGTGAGTTATCAGTTGGTGCTGCCACGTATCGCTTTAATCATACTAGTCAGACTATAGCTTAAGAGAATTCTGCCTGTCATTGCCCATTTCCCATATTTTCATCTGTTTCACCCAACAACGGTGTCAAGACAAAACTTTCGCACTGTTAAGACTCGATCCGCATCAGGAAAATGAAGAAAGGGTGAAATGAACAATGACAAATGAGCAATGAAAAATAAAGGGTGGGCCTAACTCCGAAGAGGTACCCCACCCTTTTGCTTAGCCGCGTGGTCCCGTTGCTCGAACGGTCACTTCCGTTCCAGCCGTAAGATCCAGATCATTTCTTCCCTGGACGTAAACTGAACCGGCGCCCGCTCCCGCACCGATAACAGCGCCAATGGCTGCGCCTTTACCTCCGCCAGCAATTGCACCAATGATGGCTCCCACGGCCGTTCCAATAGCGGTGCGTGTAACAGTCTTGTTAGTTTGGTCACTCTCTCGCACCGCACCTTCGTTATCGACCTGGACGACTTCGCCATTTGGCATTCTAACGCTCTCGAGGATGCCCGCGAATCGATAACTCCGGCCATCTCTGAAGCGAATCGTGTCGAAGTCGAGCGTCATTTCCGAGCGCCCGCTGACGCGACCACCTCGACTCAGGCTGGTAACGTAACCTTCAATCGTCGCACCGTCGTATTGGCCCGGCGATCTTACGGTCATCGTAAACCGATCGTTTTGTCGGACCGTTTCGGTAGACAAGTCGTTGTTTAAGACCGCGACGATCTGTGTGCCATCGGGTACACCGAAACTGCCAACTGGGCCCTGGCCCGCATTTTCACGGTTCGTGTCGTATATGTTCAGTTGAGCGACATCCGACACGCGGTCGTAGTAGCTACGCACCGTGAGTGGTTGGGTGAGACGGTCGCTATAAAGTGTCCGCGTAACCTGCAACCGGCGTCCGTTCTCTACAGGTTCAAACGTCACGTTGAAATCATCCGCGCGATCTCCGGACCTGGTGATTGTTAACTGATCGTTCACCAGACTGGCTCGTACGCGAATTGTCCGTCCGTTGGCATTGGTCTCGACCTGTTCTCGACCATCGGCAACGAAGTTAATCTGCGGAGCTCTTGTCGAAACAATAGTGACTGAACTGCCCTGTCGATCGATTGCCAGCATCTCAGGCGGGTCTAATCGCCTGAGCAATGAGTCGTAAACTCGTTGGCGATCAGCAGAAGGTAGCGTTCTGGTTGCCGTATCGGCCGCCCGGCGAGCGTCATCAGATTGTCCGGTTGCAATTCTGAACGTTCCAGTTAAGGTGCCATAACCTACGTTGCCACCGCCACCAGGATAGGGTGTAGCCCAGTTCCATGCGACGTTAAAGGAGCTCGCGAGTTGGTCCAAGTCCTGTCGCAGAACAGTCCAACTATTTTCAGTCTGATACGAAAGTTGTCGATCAGCTAAATAGTTATTCAACACAACTGCACTTTGCAGAAAGGTCTGCACATCATTTGAGTTGACCTGCCGGCTGTTAATTCGATTCCGAATTTGAATCTCCGCCGACTCAAAAGAACTGAGCTGTTGACGAACCTGGGCAGTTGGGTACCGATTGTCTAAACGTCGTGTGTTCAAATCCTGACGCAAGTTTCGGCTAAAGGTAGTGGTTTTGGTATCAATTCTTTGAATCAACTGCAATAGTTGTTGATCGTTAGGATAAGAGTTGCCGGTGGATTCTCCAGTATTCCAATTCGAAGTCAGGTTATACGCTCGCGCAAGTTCATCCAACTGGCCTCGCAGTGTTTGCCAATTGCGCTGAGGTCCACGACCAAACCGGTTGTTAACAAAAAAAGTGTCAATTTGTACGCCACGATCCAACACGACCTGGGCGTCCGAAGATGTCGCGCGACCGTTGGTCAAACGGCGATCTAATTGATTAGTCGCGGTGCTGAAGTCATTGATTAGTCGGTTGAAATCGTCTGTTCGAGAGTTTGTACGGTCAGACGCATTCTGAACGCTGGTTCTCAGCGTGTTTGTTTGAGCTTGAATCCGCCGGACAATCTCTGAAGCTGCTGAATTTCTATATTGAGCCACAGCGGAGACCGCTGTAACTGAAAGTGTAAACGCCAGAATTGCTAAAGGCGTTATCGTTTTTCGTAATGAACTCATGATCAAAGGGCCCTCCTAGGCCTGGACTGCTTCAAATGACGTGCCAAGCAGCGACGGGGGCGGATAAACGAGGGTTGGCTGGTGCAAAACAATACAAAATGACTTGGGTCTGAACGAGCACAGAACACATCTGTCACGAGAGTTTGCTCAATAACTCTGACAAATCGCGATGCTACACCGAAATGTGATTTGAAAAGATTGTTCCGGTAGAAGCAGTAGACCTTTTGGGATACCTTAAACTAAACGGGCTAATTGAGGCTGCAGCCCTCGCTATCGTAGGGTGATTGTTCGTTCCCGCGGTGAAATTTCCACACTCCAAATAGGATAAAAAATCAGGGTTCCGGAGGCGCTGGTTTATCCGTGCCTCGCTCGCGATTGAAAATCGAATTCGGTAACCATGAAGGCATCGTGTCATCATTGGAAATTCGAAGGCCCATCACCAACGCTACCCTTGCGATGGTACTTGGCCCATCCCAGTTCCAGTCAGGGCGAATCACGTCTGTGGGCTGATGATAGTCAGCCTTCTCCCACTGCTTGAGCCGTTCAATCCACACGCTTGTGTCACCTTCGGGTGCGCCCAGAAGCATTATTCCCGGAATCCCTCGCTTCACAAAGAAGTAATGATCTGAACGATAAAAGGATTTTTCGTCAGGCATTGGATCAGGTATTACCTTTAAGCCATTAGCCACAGCAACATCGTTGAGAGTTGATCCCAGCGAAGAATGTTCAGCACCATAACCAACGACCACTTTTACTGGTCCGTAAACCTCGGTGCCCATGCCATCCAGGTTAAGATCTGCCGCGACCTGCTTAATCTTCCACGTAGGATTCTTGACCCAGTAAGTTGAGCCGTATCCACCATACTCCTCGCCGGTAAGCGCCATGAAAATAACTGAGCGTCTCAACTTTGCTTTGCCTAAGACCTCGGCGATAGCGATCATCTGACCGACGCCCAGCGCATTGTCAGCTGCTCCGTGGTAGATCCTGTTGTCAGCGGACAAACCGTAAGCATCGTAGTGAGCTGAGTACACAAGTGCTTCAGACTTCAACAGTGGATCAGTTCCCTCTAACACTCCAACGATATTGCTGGATGTGCCTTTGCTCTTCTTCAAGCGGATCGTTATCGACAGCTGCTGCTGCAGCATGATGGGAGTAAAGCTCTCAACTGCGGCTTTAGCTATTGCATCTTGTTTGGTAAGACCGGCGGCCTGAAAAAGTTTTTCTGCTGTTCCCTCACTAACAGTCAGGAATGGAGGTAAGAAATCAGGAAATTCATCTTCGTCGGCCAGCTCCACCTGGCGCCGGGTTAAATAATCCGCGAGCTCGGAAAAAGTGTGTTCTTGTGGACCAGTGTTCAGAAGAATGATGCCGGCCACACCTCGAGCAATAAGCCCTCGCAAAACAACCGACTGAGCGTGTGCTTGCTTCCACGAATCCTTCTTAACTTCCGGAGGTGGTCCTTCAAGTACCACAGCCACCTTGCCGCGAAGGTCGAGATTCTGCACATCATTGCGCTTCAAGAATGGAGTTGAAACACCATAAGCAACAAACACAAGATCGCCCTTGACGTTCTTATCACCGGAGTACGGCGGAGTAATAAAGAAATCCTGGCCCAGCTTGAGATTTTCAGAGCCAATTTTCAGTGACGTGTCAGCCAGGAACTGAAGTTCACGAAACCTGATCGATTGAAAATATGAGCCCTTGTCTCCCAGCGGCTTTAGACCCAACTTTGCAAATTTATCTGCAATAAACTGTGCGGCCTTGTCACCCCCTGGCTGGGCCGTACCGCGACCCTGCATATCGTCAGCAGAAAGTGCTTTCACTATCTCGCGGATAGTTTCCGTGCGCACGCTCTCCGAGAGTTCCCGTTCGGCACTAGAAAGGGAGTTCGCTGGTGCAACTGCGAGAGATTGTCCCAGGACAGTTGCCGTTAACGATCCCGCAAGCAAAACAATGAGCGTAAATCTTCGTAGAGAATTCAGGTGAGTAATCATGGATGTAGATTCGGAAGTAAATTAAAGAGTGAACGAATCAGCCAGTGGAACCAAAGCCACCATCGCCTCGGGATGTGTTGTCGAGGTCCGCGACCCAAACAGGCTCAGGTGTAATTATCTTTTCAATTATGAGTTGACAGATACGACTACCCGTGGCCAAAACAACTGCTTCGTCGCCGGTATTGAGGAGGGCACAACACAATTCGCCGCGATAGTCAGAGTCAATAACTCCAGCTAGAACATCAATGCCGTTTTTAACCGCCAGACCCGACCGAGGTGCGACCCGACCATAATAACCAACTGGGATTGCGACGGCGATGCCCGTTCGTGCGAGGATACGGCTCTTTGGTTCCAGCCTGATATCTTCTATACAAAACAGATCCAGCCCTGCGGATAAAACGCTTCCCCGCATTGGCAGAGTCGCTCGCTCATCCAGTCTTTTGAATTGCAATTCAGCCGGTGAAACAGAACGTTGTGGAATCGACATTGAGGGAAATCAAAGCTTAGGCAGTGTTACGCCGGTTTGCCCCTGGTACTTGCCGCCGCGATCCTTATATGAAGTCTCGCAGACCTCATCGGATTCGAAGAATACGACCTGGGCAACTCCTTCATTAGCGTAGATTTTGGCCGGCAGCGGTGTTGTATTGGAAAACTCTAAAGTCACGTACCCTTCCCATTCAGGCTCGAAGGGAGTCACGTTCACGAGAATACCACATCTGGCGTAAGTACTTTTTCCCAAACAGATCGTCAGAACATTTCGCGGAATACGAAAGTACTCTACGGTTCGCGCCAGGGCGAAACTGTTCGGCGGAATGATTACAGAATCGGACTTCACATCGACAAAATTCTTCGAATCAAATTCTTTAGGATCGACGATCGTGCTATTGATGTTTGTAAACAATTTGAACTCATCCGCTGATCGAATATCGTAACCGTAACTCGACGTCCCATACGAGACAATTCGGCGGCCAGCTACTTCTTTCACCTGGCCAGGCTCGAATGGGTCAATCATCCCGTGTTCTTCGGCCATTCTGCGGATCCATTTATCGGATTTGATCATTGTGACTTCTCTAAAAAATGTGCTGGAATTGGGAAAAACGAGCGCTCATTCTAGTCGTGTAGGAAACAAAGTCAAAGCGGCCAGAGCGAGGAACCATCCTCATGAAGGAGACTTCTTAATCGTCAGAATTCCATCGCCTATCGTGAACTTGAAAAAAGGTCCGCCGGCCCCTGCGCGCGCTCGAACCGATCGCTCAGTAATTCCCGGCTTCTCACGCACTTCTAAGCCCTCATAGCTGTTTACAATCTGGCCCACTCGCAAAACATCGCAATCAATGTCTCCACTGAACCCCGGAGGAATCTCCACAGTCAACGCCCCCGAAGCAAGGCGTACGTCAGCACCGCCACCGCGCCAACTTCTAGTGGGAATCGAGAGGGTCACGGTTCCCACCGCAATGGTTGCTGAGACGACACCACCCGTTAAAATAAATGAGCTGTCACTTTCGGTGGCACTGATTCGCATTGCGCCTTCAACACCTGAAATCTTCACCGCACCATGACCAGCATTAATTTCCAGATCCGTAGTGGCCGGTACTTTTATCCGGTAGTCGATTTTCCAGGGAAGGTTTAGCAGCTCCTTGGGAAACTTCTTGAATTGTTTCATGTACGCGCGATCGTGAGTCCCGGTGGTAAGCACGCTTACATGATTCAGGTCCTGATCGAACACGAAGGTGTTGATGGCTGCGAGGCGGTTCAGATCGTCTTCGCTCGGCGCCTTCAGTTCTATATCGGCAATTAGCTCTACTTCATTCTTCGACCAACCCTCTATTGTTACTGAGCCGCGCGGAGCGCCCACAACGGTTACAGTTCCACCGTAGCCCAATCGTTGGGATTCTCGACGAGTGGCAGTCCTTGTTAACAAAGGACCAGCCGGTATCACTTGAGTCTTATCTTTTTGAGAAGTTGATTGACTCTGGGCGGGAATGGAAAAGAGTAACGAGGCGGCGGCAGCGATCAAAAACTTACTAACAAAGGGCAAATCGGTTTCCTCCGGTGCGGAGAATAGCACGTTGAGCTGGAATGCCGGGCAAAAACCTACTGAGAACCTGCAGGACTTGAAAAAAAGGACGCTCCAAGGAGCGTCCGTCAGTCGGTTTGCAATATTGAATTCCAACGCTATCTGCGCATGAAGGTGATAGAGCCGTTGAAATTTGTTACCGAGACTGAGGAACGACCGTCTCCAACATCTCCGACATACTTTCGACCGTCCTGAGTCTTAAATCCATCGTTCCAAAAATCCCCAAGCTTAATTTTCCGAGCCGGCGAAGTCGCTACCATCCGGAAATCTGAATTTCCTGGAATACGGATTGTGATGTCGCCTTTGGTAGATTTGAACTCGTAAGTGCCGCCACGAGAAAATTCACCATCGAAGAAAATATTGCCAATTGTATTTTGCGCAATCACCTGGGTCGCGACGATATTTGAAAGCGTGATATCGCCCTCGGACGAAACGTGAGCACGAACGGATGCTCCACGCAAATTACTGACACTGATCTGGCCACGACGCGTCTCCAGGTCAACTGAGGAACTAATAGGAACTTGAAGTTTGAAATTTATATCCCCAACGTCACCGCGAGCTTTGTTGTCACTCATGACGTCGATTACGAGACTCGAATCGAGCTGTTTCGGAACAACGTGAGCGTTCGGAGATTCAATCGTGGCAGACAGACGAATCTCATCCCGGTTCCATGACTCAACTTCGATGGTTCCGGATACATTTCTCAACTCGACTCGAACATTTTTCCCAACGGTATAACGCTTTGACAGTCGTTGAGGAGACTGCGCAGCCAAGCTGCCTAACAGCGAGCCGATTACAATGATTGAAGCTATTTTGGCCAGGGAAGGCACAGACCAAGTTGAGAATTTAACGTTCATCAGCGGGGCTTTTCCAAATTCCTCGATCCGCAGTGAGTCGGTCGCTATCGCGCCGGTATCACAGATCGGAAAACTCCTTGAGCAGCGCTAGTTTGTCATTGAGTGATTCGTTTAGCATTTGCTCGGCGATATCATCATGGGGATTGCGGTTCAATTCATTCATCGAGTCACTGACGGCCTGATCAATCACTGCCATGTTTCGATCAAAAGTCTCTCGCATTTGAGGACTCCAACGAGCCTTATTCAACTCAACGCGCTGGTTCCAATAGTTGATCACCTGGTTTCGTTGGAAGACTCGATCATTTACATCTGAGTTTCCTTCAGTGACTGCAGCTTCGAGTTGAGAATTTGTGGTCACGCTCCAGCGCTTAATACCCACAACTGTTACCAACGAGACTAGCACAACGATTGCGATTACCGACGAAACGAGTTGTGGTAATGACAACTGCCAACTGCGACTCATCAAACTACTAAAAATTGATTTGCGAGGCTCAATCGACTCCGCCATGGTCGGAGTTTCAGCTTCGATAACGTTTCGAATGCGTAACCAAAGAGCAGCCGTATTGGGCGGTGCAGCGTACTCACCTCGATGTGTTCGGCAATACCCAAGTATTGACTCCAGATCGTGGCGCACGCTGTCGCAATCCAAACACTGCTCCAGATGCGTATTTAAAGCGATTTCATCGATGCGGCTAATTGATCCATCGAGAAAATCGTGGATAAGTTCCTGACAATTCTCGCAGTTCATTGCTACCACCTTCGTTCTGTCCACAATTCCTTCTGATTAGCTTACTCACTCTATGCTGACAGAACCGTCCCGGTTGTCATCAATAAGGGAAGACTGCGGCTCGCCCGGTTCGGGCCCAACCTTATTCGAGGCTAATCGACGCTTTTCTGTTGCCTCAAAAGTCCGCGCAATTTCATACGTGCTTTATGTAATTGCGACTTCGAAGTACCAACCGAACAACCCAGCATTCTGGCAATCTCTTCATGCTCATGTCCCTCAATATCATGGAGGGTGAACACTGCTCGATATCCGGGTGGCAACTGGGCAATGGCTTTATCCAGAGCGATCCTGTCAACAACGGGCATCGCATTCGGATTTTCCGTGCCCTTTACAATCTGAATCGGCGTTTCACCGTCCTCAGTCGTCTGCTCAAGACGAACTCCGCGCTTACGGAAATGCATGAGCACTTGATTGACTGTTAAACGATGAAGCCAGGTAGTAAAGGCTGATTCGCCTCTAAAACTACCAATCTTTCTAAAAAGCTGAATGAAAACCTCCTGGGCGAGGTCTTCAGCTTCCGAAACATTTCCCGTCATCCGCAAGCACAGTGAATACACGCGGCGATTATGACGCTGGTACAGATCCTCGAAAGCGCCCATATCGCCCTGGGCAGCTTTTTGCGCCAGCTCATAGTCTGTCGTTTGCGGTGTCTCAGATTCGGCAGCGGTCACGTGTCGTCTGCTCGGGCAAGCTGGAAGAAATCTCACAACTTCCGTGCTTGTTCGGCACGATATCACGCTTCAGCCTGTTTCAAGGGAGCGGCACTCGTGCTCGAGATCTTCACGCGGGGTTGTGAAGCGAGGCTCAAATGCCCTCAACGCGGCTGTGATGCGGCCGTCGGCGCGCGTCGTTGCCTTACCCGTCCTTAAAAATGAGATTTCCCCAGCCGAATCAACACCTTGGTGAAAAGCTCCCGGCAGAACTGGCGGTCTACCAGCGCCGGTAAACTCTGAAGGGTTATTAGCTTAAGCAGCTTTCAGTCTGTGCTTCTTTACGGCTGGAATGCAGAATACGGTGAGAGGCGTTGAGATGACAAGTCCTCTTGGAGTGCGTGCACTGCCCGGCGCCGCTTTGTCAGGCTGACGTTTTCAGGAAAAGAACGCGAAGACTATTTTTAAAAGAGTTGAGTGGACGGGACTTCGTGTAGAAAGCGCCGCCGGGCCGGCGCACTCCAAGGTTAGTCCAAATGCCAGCCGACGTTAACCAGCTCGTTGCCTCGCCGGACGAAAATCTCTGTTCCTCGTCCACTTTTCGTAGTTCGCTTGCCGCCCGACTCGAGCTCGTAAGAATATGTCGTGTAGAGGATGATTGTATTTCCGTACATCTGTATCTCGGTCTTGGGAAATTCTAGTTTGATTAACTTTCCGCCGCCTTCCGCGAATTGACGTGCGCCTTCGAAAACTTTGCCGCGGTCAGCAAAATCCGGTGAACCTCCATCAAGCGCAATAACGTCCTCAGGAACTGCCTTCTCGAGCGCAGCTCGATCATTCGCGAAATAAGCTTTCCAGACGGCATCGCGAGCACTGAGTATTCGCTCGCGCATTTGCGGTGAAACATTCGTCCGTCTCTGACTCTGCTCGGTTAACCAGGATGGATCCACCACAGTGTGTGAAGCAGCCTGGATCCAATTGCCGCCGCGTTTTGCATAAACATCCATGATTTGAAAGCGTTTGACGGTCTCCGGTCCCTTTTCAGATTTTCTTTCAAACTCACCATAAAAGCAGGCGACGGCGAGGTCTGGTCCATAAAACATCACATCAAAGTCTTTCATCTGATAAGTAGTGTTGGGATTCGGATAGGGTTTCGAACCTTTGACGGCCGGCCAATCGATCCCATTAGCTTTCATGTACTCATCAATGCCCTTGATTGGCGCTCGACTACCTTCGAGGAAACCTCGCCAATCCTCGGTATGCGTGGCGTAAATCTTATCGACATCCCAGTCGATAAAGGCTTGAAAGATACTGCCGATGTGTCGCCGGATTGCTTCTCGATCGGCGGCCCGATCGTCAAATGCAGAGACTGCCTTGACGATTGGGCGTGAAGAGGAAAAAAGGAACGCACCTGCGAGAAACGAAAGGGTGGAGACTAACACTAGTTTCGCGATCACGGACGTTACCTCCTGGATTTAATGGTCGGCCGCCATTGTGAATCCCTCCAAAGCTTAGTTCAATAAGCTTTCAGCGATCGGCTCATAATTTGCAGCCAACGGCCCTTGATTACAGAATTGCGGGCGAAGCGCTCGGATGACAAACTCGACTTCTGCTCGTGATTCTTTGCCTTGAGTGTTCCGTCCGGTCACTGCGTTCGCCGTTCTGTGCTCTTGGTGTATTACTTTAGAGTTTGCGCAATATTTGATTGACTTGTTCGCGACGGCGACGACTGACCGGGACACGACTTCCGTCTCGCAATATCAAAACCGACTCACCACCATCGTTGCGAAGTTCGCGTATGCGTTCGAGGTTAACAATGGCCGAACGGTGTACGCGCAAGAAACGATCTGAGCCCAACCTGTCGTCTAGCGAAGTGAGGGACTCTCTAATCAAATGTTTTTTGTCGCCAACATGAACCGCCGAATAGTAATCGTCCGCTTCAATCCAATCGATCTCGCGTAACTCCAGCAGGAGTTCTCCGGTTGAAGTTGGCACGCGTAACCGGGTTGGTTTTCGCTTCTCTTCCAGCAAGGCCGTAAGCTTTTGCGCAAGCGCCACCGCATCTCCTGATTGCTTTTGGACGCGGGTACGTGTCAGCGCCTCTTCGAAACGCCTTACTTGCAAAGGTTTCACCAGATAGTCAACAGCGTGGGTTTCAAAGGCGCGAACGGCAAACTGGTCATAAGCTGTCACGAAAATGACCATGGGCAGGTCAGTTGGCCCAACTTCTGCAAGAACCTCGAAACCGTCCATGTCGGGCATTTGAATATCCAGAAATACCAGGTCGGGTTTGAGTGCGCAAATCTTTTCAACTGCTTCCCGACCGTGCCTGGCCTCTCCAAGAACTCTGTACTCTTCGTGCCGAGCCAACAGCTGTCTTACTCCCCGGCGAGCAAGCGGTTCATCATCAACTATTAGCACTGTGATCTCGTTATCTCCGTGCATCACTGGTTTCTTCGTTTAAAAGGAATCCGCATTCGTGCGACTGTTCCGCCACCATCAGCCCGAGAGAATTCAAGCGATGCGGCTGATCCGTAAAGTGTAGCCAGGCGTGCGCGCGTGTTCGATAGACCAACGCCTTCGGCAGTGATGGGATCGTAACCCGGACCATCATCCTGAACCATCAATACAAGTTGATCGCCTTCAATCATTGCAACAACAGTCAGCATTCCCTTTTCGATGCGTTTGGCGATTCCGTGCCGGATTGCATTTTCGATCAACGGTTGGAGAATGAACTCAGGAACGAGCGCATCTCGGGCTGATTCGTGGATGGCCCACGTGACTTGAAGTCTGTCAGGGAATCTGACCAATTCAATCTCGAGATATTGCTCAACGAACTTTATTTCCTGGTCGAGCGTGGTCAGCTGTGCTCGATCGCCTTGCAGGACTTGTCTTAACAAAGTGCTCAACAACTCGAGCATTCGCGAGGCTTCGTCGAATCGATGATCGCGGACGAGGACAGTAATTGCGTTCAGAGTGTTGAATAAGAAATGCGGGTGCAACTGCATTCGCAACGCATTCAATTTTGCTTCTGATAGTTGGGCCGAGAGTCGAGCTTGTTGCGTCTCTCGTTCTCGCATTTCTCGATAGTAAGTAAAAGCATAAACACACCCGAGGACCGTGAAGTACATAAACACCGACCACGGCAGACTTGTCAGTAACCAGCTTAGATATCCATGTAGAAGGTTGTCCTGGGCTGGATAGCGATGAAGAATAAGGCCGAGTAAAAGGCCAAGCGTGGCCCAGCCAACACACAGCGTCAGCGCACCTATTATATGGACCAAAACAACTCGAGCAGGCTTGTTATTATTAAGTGGAAAACGGCTGGCCAGTAAATAGGTGATTGGAGTGAGAGCTCCGAGAAAGATCCACTCGGTGCCAGAGAATATTACGTCACCCCAATCGGTTACACCATTGCCCAGCAGGCGCGATTGCAAGTAGGCCTTGAGGCCGTCGAGGATTGCCGGAACCAGGCAAGCAAGAGCAATCAGCAGCCAGTACGGACGAGATTTAGATAGAGGTTCAACGGCCGGGTTAGCCACAGCGAGAGTTTACGATTTCGGATGGGATACCGCAGCTTTGTGCAGCCGGCGGTCGATATCGAGCAGCCAGTGGAGTCAACTCCAGTCGATTAGGGAATCACATCATGCCTCGCACCCCCGAGCATCTTTAACGCGTAAGTTATCAACTCAGCTCAACAAACCTTTCCCATTTTGCTACTGCCTCAAGTGTTGGCCTCGGTTCAGTTGAGGACGCATCGTCTGGACCGATAACGAAACGCAGGAAGTGGGCAATGGCTGAGCATTGTGCCCGATTAAAATTGTACTTTGCGGCAACTGAAGCTGGTCCTGAAGCCCTTAATGACTTTTGCGGTTCGTGCAACAGGTTGAAAACGCATGAGTCCGCAACTCTACCTAACTCACTGTTCCAGTTTCTCAATCCACAAGACATAAATGCAGGTAAGTAATAACGAAAGCCCTTGGCATCAAGGTAGGGCAAAGCGCTATCACACGATCCAAGGGCTTCGTCGGAAACGTCCTGCCACCGCTGATCAACATCCAGTCGCCTGGCCAGTTGTTGTTCGGCAATTGATTTCAAGTCATCCATCGCCTGGGCTTCGTGAAGAGTCGTACCTTCGTCTCGTGAAACGCCATCAAAACTCTCGTTTATTTCATGCAGCAATTGAGCAATGTCCGGCGGCTCGGAACTATCCAACATACACTCGCACCTGCACTCAGCCTTCAGCTATCGGTAGCTGCTGTCGCAAGGCGTTCGAAAGTGCCTCGACGGCGTTCGCTTCACCACTAATTTGAATCAAGAACCTATCAAACCTGATCAAGACTTTGAGATGCCGGGCGTCACTCGTGTTAAACCAGGCCATCTCAAACTGGCGAGAAATTAAATACAAATAATCTGATCCGTCGCGAGACTTCTGTATCGAGCTATATGCATCATGCGTTGAGGTGGCTTCAGCGATGTAAACGTCGGCAATGAACTCGCCGCCGTAATACAGAGTGCCATACTTATATGATTGCTGATGGGAAACGATACTTGGGCAAGTGCACAATGCGGACCGAAACGTATAAGCAATCATCGTTCGATTCACCGACCTCTCGAGGTCACCCATAATTGACTGATAGAACTCAGAAGGATCCTTATCGGCTCTCAAATCCGCAAACACGGACTCGCGCTCGATAACAGTCGTGGGTTTCTGCACCAGGCGACCGCACAGGTCAAACGATGCTATTCCGAGCGCAAAGCAAAATACTCCGACAGCTAGATGCTGGAACGACGTCATATTCGACAAAACCTTATCTGCGTGTGATCTTGCTGCCTGACGTGCTGGCGAGTCCTTCGCGAGCGAGGCGCCTGCCTGGAGTGCTGGCGAGCGCCCGCTCAAATTCAGCGCGTGCCTCGTCTTTTCTATTACGCCGCAGCAGGAATTCTCCTAAAAGCTCGTGCGTCGGCTTATCAATAGTTGGTGGCCCAAATGCAATAGGTAACTTATCCTCGCGCTCCACTGCCTGGCGTAATAGTTTCTCGGCACCGGCAAAGTCGCCCTCAAGTTCAGCCAGCGAACCTTTGGCTTCGAGGACAAAGATTTCTGGACGAATACGATAAGTAGGATCGGAATCACCCCGTTTCGTTTCGCCCTCGACTACTTCTCGACTGACTGTTTCAAGCGTCACCATTGCTTCTCGAGCGGCCGCTTTATCACGTCGCGCGATTTCAGTCATGACCTGAGCAAAGGCGAAATCGAGCCGCGCACCGGCGCCTGCGTCTTTAGGCAGAGTCCATGTAGCACTCTCACCGGTCCAATCGGCGCTATCGAGCAGGTAGCGAAGTCGCATATTGGCGTATGAACCGCTGAGGCTATCGTCTGGATCCATTGAATGGCCGGGATGCTCTTTTGTCGCTTGCGATTCGAGTGACTTGCGACACAATCCGAGGGTACCCCTGGCTTTATCCATCTGCCCGAGTTGTAAATACGCGTACCCGAGCCAACTTGGGTAATGGCCACACCCGAGGGTTTTCCCTTTCGATTCGAGTGCGCGATCAACCGCGGCGATCGCTGCGATGTTAGCGTCAACTGTTTCCTGCCACATCCCGAGGGCGAGAAAAATATGCGAAGTCATATGTTGAGCATGGCCCGCGTCGGGTGCAATCTTCGCGTAGAGCCGAGCCGCCCGCAGACCGAGGGTTGCGTGGGTCGGATCGTCGTAACTATGAATCAAGTAGTGAAGCAGTCCCGGGTGCTCGCGATGATTTATCCATGCTTCTTCGAGCACACCTGCAGCGCGCATGTACGTAGGGATGTCGCGCCCCGCATGTGAGGTGCCCAGAATAGCCAGACCGTAGAAGGCAGTAGCATTCACGTCGTCCGGATAGTGTGCATGTAGTTGGGCCACCGCGTCCTGATACCTGTAATCGCGATCCTCCTTACTGCCTTCTCCGTATAGGATCTCGACTGAGTCAAGATATTCTTTTTCTCGATCAGTTTTTGCCTTGGCCCGGCGTTCTGTGGCGCTAGGCGCGAGCCTGTTCAGAACGGCACGGGCGGCCTTCAAATCCTGTTGCATCCAGATGGGGTGGTTGAAGGTCATCGCTTCGCCCCAGTAAGCCATGGCAAAACCAGGGTCCTTGGCCTGGGCTCGTTGGAACGCTGCGGCAGCGGCTCCGTACTCGAAGTCATGAAGCAACGCCAGCCCGTCAAGGAAGTCAGCCTGAGCCGCTGGAGATCCCGAGTTGGCAAAGTCCACGTGTCCATAACCACGACCGGGAGACGCTTGTGGGATGGCCAGGAACAAGGTAAGACTCAGTAAAGCTGCGAACATATCAGCACCTCCGGAGAATTAATCGATTCTGTGGGCGACCAGGCGACTAAATCGTAATCAGTACGGTTTGATACGACAAGGGAAATGTTGTCCCTACGCCGAGGTCAGTACTCAGAATAGCTGCCCGTTTTCTCTTTGACGATTACGGAGCCTATCGGGAATGTCTTTGGCTCTTTTGAAAGCAAGGC
>Ga0207674_10000057_pt1 | contig 113117 bp, 98 predicted proteins | sample KBSCornC72_FD_184303 | JGI IMG/M metagenome (GOLD analysis project Ga0207674, IMG submission 184303) | Corn rhizosphere microbial communities from Kellogg Biological Station, Michigan, USA - KBS Corn C7-2 (SPAdes) (version 2) | ecosystem: Host-associated > Plants > Roots > Rhizosphere > Soil ...
GGCCTTCGCGGCGCAGTGCACGGGAGGCTCCCTTGCCAGCCCGGTCGCGCGCCTCGGCGGGCAGCGTCAGCTGTTCGCTCATTTGGCTATGCTCCGTTTTCTAAAAGTCCCGCCACGCCTCCAGGGATGACCATGGCTGGGAACGGCCGCACCTACGGGAGAGCGCCCGAAAACGCAAGTTCAGGTGTTGCGAGCGTCAGTTGACGCGCTGCGAGGGGATTCCGCGTTCGCCGAGACGGACCAGAACGCTGTCCGGGCCCGCGAGATGGCCTGCGCCGACCGCCACGAAGACGGTCCCCGGCGCCTGCATGCGCGCCCTGATCCAGTCGGCCCAGCGTGTGTTTCGCTCCGTGAACAGCATACGGTACGTGTCAGGGGAGGCGGTCTTCAACTGCCCGAGCATGTTCACGAAGACCCGCTGGTCGCCGTGTTTCCAGGCGGCCTGCATGTTGGCCATCGCCTTCGATAGGCCGTCCATCGGGTTCGCGCCTACCGGCTGGCCGGCGCGAGGAGCGGGCGCTGCCGGTCCCGCCGGCATGCGCGTGAACATTTCGAGCTGCGACTGGAGCGTTTCCAGCCCTTCGACCGGTTTTCCTTCCGCTTCGGCTATATGGCGAAGCACCATGTCCGCGCCGTTGCCGACCTGCATACCCTGCGTTCGGCCCGCATTTATTGCCATCCGGGTTGTCGCGAGAAAAGAGGCCGACGGAGTGACCGACGGTGGCTTGAATCCGGGGGTCGGCAGTGGAACAGGACCCGGTCCCTCGGGAACCAGTGTTTCAAGCACCAGTTCGTCCGACTGCTCGAAAGCACTCCTGACGCGGTCACCGAACCACTGCGCTTTTCCGTCGAGCGCATGGAAGGTGCCGAAGAGGTAGATGGTGGTGTCGGTGTCGCGGACGACGAACATCGCCGGCTCAGCCGTCGGCGGAGCAGGAGGCGCGCTGATCGGCGTTGCGGCAGCAACCGCGGCGGCGACAAGCAAGTTTACCATTCTTCACCCTCCCAAGGCGAATGGCGCTGGTCGAACTGAGGCGTGAAATATGCCGCGCAATGGCCCCCGCTCATCCGCCGCTTCACGCATCAGACCCCCCAGCCCGATACCCGAAGATGATGGTCACCAAGTTGTTAATAAATGTCTAGCGAAATCACGCAAAAGGTGAACATTTATCGGTGGATAGCTGACGTTTCGTTGCGATTGCGGAACTACTGCAGCCGACGGACCTTGTAGCCGTCCTTCTTGAGCATCTCGACCACCGAATCCTTTCCGGCGAGGTGGCCTGCGCCGACGGCAATCATTACCGCGCCGGGCTGTGCCATCCGCTGCTCGATCCACTTGCTCCAATTGGCGTTGCGCTGACGGATCAGCGCCTGCTGCATCGCCGGCGATTCGGACAGATCGCGATCGAAGGTGCGGGCGATCCCGTGGACATCGCCGCGCGTCCAGGCCTGGAGCATCCCGCCGAATTCGGCCGTCATGATTTTATTGTCCTCAATTGATCCTTCGAGCAGCTGGCGCTGCGCGCTTTCGGGAAGCTTGTCGAAGAACCTCAGCTGCTCAAGGTTGCTTTCGAGCTCGCCGATCGGCTTGCCCTGGGCCGCGAAAGCGCCCTTCAGCACGCCCTCGACTCCGCCGCCGAGCCCCAGTTCGCGAAATTTGCTGCCGAGGAGGATGAAGGCAGCTGCCCAGGTTTTCATTCTGTCGAGCGCCTGGGGAGGCAGTCCGTTCTTCTTGAGCGCAGCCTGGAGCGCTGGGCGCTTGGCGGCCGGCACGCGCTCGATCAGTGGCGGAAGTCCGTTCGCCATGCCGAGGCTCGCCATCACCGACATCAGCTTCGTCGGATCCTTCTCGTCGATGATGGTTTCGACCACCAACTGCTGTGCGTTGGCCATCGCTTCGTCGAACTTCGCCGTCCGCCATTGAGTGTTCTGGGGAAGGAGATGGATGGTCCCGAACAGATAGACGGTCGTGTCCGGGTCCTTCACCTCCCACAGCGCCGGCTTTGCGGTCTGCGGAGCGCGCGCTTCTGCCGGAACGGGTCCAAGCAGAAGGGGCAAGCCAAGCGCGGCAACGACCCGCCGCAGCATCGATTTCAGCATCAATTCAAATCCTCTCGACCTTGCGGTTCGCATGCCGCGGTAAGTGCAGCAAGCTGAACCCCGACTTGCCCCTCGGCAAAGCATTCGCCAAAGCCGCGCCGAACCTTTGTCACACGGGATATTCGCTTGAGCCTGAGCTTCCAGGACCTGATCCTCACGCTCCACCGTTACTGGGGCGCGCAGGGCTGCGTGATCCTGCAGCCCTATGACATGGAGATGGGGGCGGGGACTTTCCACCCGGCGACGGTGCTTCGCGCACTCGGGTCCGACGCGTGGCGGGCGGCTTACGTCCAGCCATGCCGTCGCCCGACCGATGGCCGCTATGGGGAAAATCCTAACCGCCTCGGCCATTATTATCAGTATCAGGTGGTGTTGAAGCCGAGCCCGGACGAGCTTCAGGGCCTCTATCTTGGCAGTCTCACCGAGATCGGCATCGATCCGCTCAAGCATGATATCCGCTTCGTAGAGGACGATTGGGAAAGCCCGACGCTCGGCGCCTGGGGGCTCGGCTGGGAAGTGTGGTGCGACGGGATGGAGGTGACGCAGTTCACCTACTTCCAGCAGGTCGGTGGTTTCGAGTGCAAGCCTGTCACCGGCGAGCTGACCTACGGGCTCGAGAGGCTGGCGATGTACATCCAAGGCGTCGACAATGTATTCGACCTCAAGTTCAATGACGCTGGCGTCACTTATGGCGACGTATTCCTCGAAAATGAGCGCGAGATGTCGGCTTATAATTTCGAAGTGGCAGATACCGACGCGCTGTTCGACCTGTTCCGCAAGGCCGCCTCGGAGTGCGAGCGCTGTCTTGAAGCCAAGCTGCCGATTCCGGCCTACGAGCAGGCTATCAAGGCGAGCCATGTGTTCAACACGCTCCAGGCGCGCGGCGTAATCAGCGTCGCCGAGCGGCAAGCGTATATCGGCCGGGTGCGCGATCTCGCGAAAGCCGCGTGTGGGGCTTGGTTGGAGCGGGCCGCCTGATGGCCGACTTCCTGCTCGAGCTTCTGTCGGAGGAAATCCCGGCACGGATGCAGGCGAAAGCGCGCAACGAGCTTGCGCGGCTGTTCGCCGAGTGCACGGGGGAGGCGGGGCTTTCGACCGGCGCCATCGACGTCTTCTCGACTCCGCGGCGTCTGGCACTGATCGCGCGCGACGTGGCCGAGGCCACCGAGGCGAGCCGCGAAGAGGTCAAAGGTCCAAGGACCTCGGCGCCGCAGCAAGCGCTCGAAGGATTCCTGCGCAAGTCCGGGTTGGCGAAGGACCAGCTCGAGGAACGGAACGGCGTCTATTTCGCTGTGATCGAGCGGGCGGGGCGGCCGGCTTCGGAGATCCTGGGCGATACGATCAGGCGCATCGTTGCCGACTTCGCATGGCCCAAGTCGATGCGCTGGGGCGATGGCTCACTGCGTTGGGTGCGGCCGCTGCACAGCATCGTTGCGATCCTCGGCGAAGAGATCGTTCCGGTCGAGATCGACGGGATCGTCAGCGGCGCGACCACGGTTGGGCATCGTTTCCACCATCCAGGCGACATCACCATCGGCGGCGCTTCGGATTACGTCGAGAAGCTGCGCGCCTGTCACGTGATCCTTGACCAGGAAGAGCGCGAGCGGCTGATCCGCGAGGGCACTGAAGGCGCAGCTGCCGCCGCGGGGCTGACCCTGCTGCCGGACGAAGCGCTAGTGGTCGAGAACGCCGGCCTCACCGAATGGCCGGTGCCGCTCATCGGCCGTTTCGACGCCGACTTCCTCGACGTCCCGCGCGAGGTGATCGTTCTGACAATGCGCACCAACCAGAAGTATTTCGCCTGCACCAACGACGAGGGGCTGCTCGCACCGGCGTTCGTTTGCGTCGCCAATATCGCTGCCAATGACGGCGGCGAGGCGATCGCGCAGGGCAATGCACGAGTGCTCGCCGCGCGCCTCGCCGACGCCGGCTTCTTCTGGGAGCAGGACCTCAAGGTTCCGCTCGAGAGCCAAGCTAAGAAGCTCGACGGCATCGTCTTCCACGAGAAGCTCGGCACCGTTGCCGGCAAAGTCGAGCGCGTTGCGAAGCTCGCGCGCTGGCTGGTCGAGAGCGGCGTCGTCAAAGCTGACCCCAACCAAGTCGAACTCGCGGCGCGGCTGGCCAAGGCTGACCTCGTCACCGGCATGGTCGGCGAATTTCCCGAGCTGCAAGGCGTCATTGGCGGCTATCTCGCGAAGGCGCAGGGTAAACCCCAGGCTGTCGCCAACGCCATTCGCGACCATTATGGTACGCCAAGCGAGCCTGCGTCGGTCGCCGTGGCATTGGCCGACAAGCTCGATACAATCTGTGCTTTCTTTAGCATCGACCAGAAACCGACCGGTTCGAAGGATCCATTCGCGCTGCGCCGATCGGCAATCACGTCAATCGAGCTCATCGTCAGTAACGGCCTCCGCCTGGCGCTGACGGAGGCTGTGCGCGGATCGCTTGCCAATCGCGCAGGCAGCACGGCGGACGTTGCACTTGCCCACCGTCTCGACAAGACTGCGTCCGAGATCCTCGATTTCTTCGCGGACCGCCTCAAGGTTCAACAACGCGAAGCAGGCATCCGCCACGACCTCATCGACGCGGTGTTCGCGCTCGGCGGGGAGGACGATCTCGTGCGGCTGCTTGCCCGTGTCAGTGCACTACAGGCCTTCGTCGAGACCGACGACGGCTCCGACCTCCTCACCGGCTTCAAACGCGCGGCGAACATCCTAAAGAAGGAAGGCTGGACCGGGCCACAGGTGATGAGCTCGGCGGAAGAGCAGGGCATCCCCCAGACCGGCGAGGAGGACCCGCTGGTCTTGGTCGAAGAGCCGGGGCTCAAGGAAGCGGTGGCGGAGATGGCGTCGGGCCATGCGGGCGCTGACCTACCGGAGGAGAAGGCGCTCATTACGGCGCTGGACGCGGCTGAACCGAAGGCATCGACGGCCATCGATGCGGAGGACTTCACCGGCGCGATGGCGGCGCTGGCATCACTGCGCCGGCCCATCGACGATTTCTTCGACCATGTGACGGTGAATGATACCGACTCCGCGAAGCGGGAACGGCGGCTGAACCTGCTGATGCGCTTTCGCGACGCCGTCAACCAAGTTGCGGATTTCAGCAGGATTGAAGGCTAGTTAGAGCGGCCGCTCGTCGGGCGGATTTTTGACTGCGGCGCCGCGCAGGCTATCGCGCTCGCGCCATTCCTTTTCGCGTTCGTCCCATTCGCGCGTGCGTTCCTCGTGCGCCCGCTCGAGCGCTTCGCGCCGGTCGACTTCATTCTTGTACCGCGTCTTCCACTTGCGGCGGCCGCCGGCGGTCAGGAACACGCCGATCAGCAGGCCGAGCAAGAAGACGAGCGCACAGATCGCCCACAAATTCGGGTCGGTCGAGATGTTCATATCGTTCCCCGGCAGCAATGGTTACGCGGCGACTACGCCTGAGCGCGCCGCCGCGTTCCAATCCGACTTGGGAGAAGACCGCTCGCCGAACCGAGCGCCTTTCATTATTTGGGATGCAGGAAGCTGTCGTTGATTGAGCAGCTGGCCGGACCCAGGATGACGACGAACAGGGTCGGCAGGATGAACAGGATCAGCGGCACAGTCATGATCGCCGGAAGGCGAGCCGCCTTCTCCTCCGCCCGCATCATACGCTGGTGGCGGAACTCGGCCGACAGGACGCGCAGCGCAGATGCAAGCGGCGTACCATATTTCTCGGTCTGGATCATGGTCGTAACCACGCCGCGCACCGCTTCGAGATCGACGCGGTTGGCGAGGTTCTCGAACGCATTGCGGCGCTCATTGAGGAAGCCGAGCTCGATCGCGGTCAGGCCGAATTCGTCGCCAAGCTCCGGATAGGCCTTGCCGAGCTCCCTCGCAACGCGGTGGAAGGCAGCGTCGACGGTAAGGCCGGCCTCGGCGCAGATGACGAGCAAGTCGAGCGCGTCGGGCAGGCCCTTGCGGATCGCGGCGCTGCGCTTGTTGACCTTGTTCTTGAGCCAGATGTCCGGCGCCTTGTAGCTGCCGACGAGCACGCCGGCGACCGTCGCGTAGCGGCGAAATCCGCCCCAGTCCGGCCAATGGTTGAGCACATAAATCAACACCACCGCGATGATGCCGAGCACGACCGGCAGGACGAAGCGCGCCAAAATGATGAAAAAGGCAAGGTCCTTGGTGCGGATGCCCGCCTGCATCAGTCGCATTTGAGCTTTCTGGACCTGGTCGTCCTGAAGCATTTTGAACTGCGACAGCAGCTGGCGGACATTGTCGGCCGCCTGGTTGCGGTTGGTCAGTTTCTTGCGCTTGTTGGTCGAAGCGACGATGCCAGCTTTAAGCTGCTCCCGGCGCTCGTTGAGCGCCTTGACGCGACGTGCCATCGGGTCCTTGACCGTCGTAGCAGCATAGATCGCGAGCATCACCGCGAACGTCGCGACAGCGCTGAGGATCGTGGCGATCCAGATGACGTCGAAGCCGAGGACGTGGGGCCCTGATGGAGGCGCAACCTGCATGACTGAACTTGCCTCCCTTTAGATTTCGAAGTTGACCATTTTGGCCATGATCAGGGCGCCGATACCCATCCAGATCATACCGCCAATCCCCGCGACCATCAGGCGCTGGTCGGTGAAAAAGCCGCCCATGTAACCGGGGTTGATCATCCACACGAGCGTGAAGACCACGAAGGGCAAAGCGCCAACGATATAGGCTGAGGCCTTGGACTCCGAGCTCATTGCGCGGATTTTCAGCTTCATCTGCGCGCGCTTGCGCAGCACGTCGGCCAGGTTCGACAGTGTCTCGGCAAGGTTGCCGCCGGTCTCGCGCTGGATAGCCAGCGTGATGACGAAGAACTGGAACTCCGCAGTGCCGAGGCGATCGGCGGTCTCCTGAAGCGCCGCCTCCATTGTGCGGCCGATCTTCATCTTGTCCACCACCATGCGGAACTCGACTCCGACGGGTCCTTGAATTTCGCTTGCGACGATAGTCAGAGTTTCGGTGATCGGGAGACCTGAACGAAGGCCGCGCACCATCAGCTCGATGGCGTCGGGAAAGTTCGAATTGAACTTGTTGATCCGGCGCTTGATCATCCTGCCAATAATGAAGTGCGGCCCGCCAACACCGAAGAAAATACCGAGCAGCAGCGAAAGGATGAAAGGCGCCCCGCGCATCACAAGAAGGATCATGATGGTTGCTGCGACGCCGAGGCACACCATGGAATATTTGCCGAGCGTGATGCTCTTTCCGGTCTGCTCAAGGCGCTTGCGCAGCAGGGCCGGGTTGGGAATGAGCGTCGAAGCATAACCTTCGAGTTTATTCGCTCGCTCGGCGAAAAGCTTGCGGATCTGCGCCTGGGCGCTTCCGGCGATGGCGTCGCCATGGCGCTCCTTGATGAGTTCGATGCGGCGCTTGACGCTCTTCGAGCTCGACGGCCCGCCCATCGCCATGAGAGCGAGGAACAGCGCGCCGACGCCGCCGATGATGAGTAGCCACAGGAGCATACTTGCCTTCGCCTCTCACTTCTTCGGGACCGGCGCTCACGAGGAGCGCCGGCGCCAATTCTTGCTTACGCGGCCTTATCTTTCGGCTTCGACAGCATCGACTTCAGATTGCCGACGAGCGACTTGCTGCCGCCCGAGCTCTGGGCATCGGCTGCGGCGGCTTCCTCGCTTGCATGGTTGAGCACCATGCCCGACAGAGCGTTGAACGGCGCCGCGAGCTTGCCGCTCGCCACTTCCGCCATCGGCTTGCCGAGCTTCGCCGACTGAGCGGCAACCTTGGCGTCGAATGGGAAGACGACGTCGACGGAGCGCTCGATCGATTGCTCGAAGTCTTTCTTGCTGATCTCCAAAGCCCCGCCTGACGGAACCTTGTTTGCCACGACGATGACCTTGGTCTGCGGCGCATTCGACTTGAGCCAGGCGAGGACGCGGATCGTGTCGCGCGTTCCGGCTAGAGTCAGCTCGGCCACCACCACCGCCACGTGCGCGTCGTGCACCAGGTGCGGATATTGGATCAGCATCTGGCGCGGAAGATCGAGAACTGTGGATTCGAAGGCGCTCCGCATCTCTTCCTGAAGTTGGAAGAAAGCGGTGCCGTCCGTCACCAGCGGCTGGTGGATCGGCGCTTCCGCCGAGAGCACCGACAGCCGCTCGTTGGCGCGAACCATCGCGCGCTCGATAAACAGACCGTCGATACGGCTCGGGTTCTCGATCGCGTCGGTGAGGCCGCGGCCGGGCTCGAGGTCGAGCGCGAGCGCGCCGGTGCCGAAGTGCACATCGAGGTCGAGGAGAGCGGTCGAACGCCGCGCCTTCTCGCCAAATAACCATGCGAGCGAAGTCGCGATGGTCGAGGCGCCGACGCCGCCGCGGACGCCGATGACCGCCGCCATCACATGCGGCTTGTCGGCCTGGGCCTCGCCACGTGGTCCCGACAGGATCATCTGCGCATGCGAGAAGCAGTCGCGCAGCTGGTCGACGGTGAACGGCTTCAGCAGATAATCATGGATGCCGCTGGCAACGAGGTCGCGGTAGAGGCGAACGTCATTGACGGTGCCGGCCGCGATCACGATCGTGCCCGGCTCGCAAACCTCCGCGAGCGCGTTGATGTCGTTCAGCGGATCCGCGGATTCGGAAAGGTCCACGAACAGAATGTTCGGGCTTGCCGAGACCGAGAGCGACTGGACGGCGTTGCGAAGACCGCCTTTGTTGACCTTTTCCGGTGACCAGCCGTGCTCGACCGCGACCGGCCGCAGCATGTCGGCGGTGGCATCGTCCGAGACGAAGGCGGTGAACGGATCGCGCAGTCCCGCGCGTGCCTGGAATGGAGCATTCATCACTTGCTATCCTTCGGGCTGACTTCCTTGAGATCGCCTTGGCCTGTCAGCGGCTTGGAACGGTACATTTCGACGGCGCGCGTCGCTGTAACAGCGTCGGTGACGCCGGCACCTTCGCGGCCGTGAATCAGATCTTGAGGGTTCGCGATCATTGCGGCGATGTTCGAATTGACCGCGCAGCCGTAGTTCGAGCTGCTCTTATTATCCCAATCGGCCGCCTGCGCCGCGTCAGACCAGTTCGGGCACCCGGGAACCACGGCCCGGCGGCGGGCGACGACTACGCGGACGCTACCGGGCTGGACTGCGCCAGCCGTGACGGGCGCTCCTGGCGTTACTAGGATGCCGTAGCGGCCGGCGATCGCAGAGACCTGTGAACGAGCCGAGGCAGCGTAGCCGGCGTCGACATAGACAATGTCGCCGTAACTGAGGCCGAGGCCCTGGAACCAGCCGTTCAGGCGGTCGCCTTCACCGGGCGCGAGAGCGCCGCCTGGCGCAGCCGCGTCGAATACGTAATCAGCGCTGGTGACGACCGGCACATTGACGGCCGCGACACCCTTGCGCGGCATGTCCTGCGTAGTGTTGCAACCCGCCAGGGCCGAGCCAAGAGCGATGAGGAGAAATTTCGAACGCATCGTCGAGTCCTTCCTGATTAGGCCGCGGATCACAGCTTGAATCCGGGGACGGGAACGGCGGGCGCTGAGATCGCTGTGGGCTCAGTCGCTCCGCTTCTTCCTGCGGCGCTTTGGCCAAGGAAAACCCGCTCGAGGTCACCGGGTGTACGATAGCCATCGGTCGGCGTGGCCAGCTGGTTGGAAGCCGGGCGGACCAGATATGGTGTGACGATCACCACCAGCTCCGTTTCATTGCGCCGGTAACTGCTCGAGCGGAACAAGGCGCCCAAGATCGGCAGATCGCCCAGGAACGGCGCCTTCTCGATGCTGTTGGAGCTGCGATTCTGCAGCAGACCGGCAATCATGAACGACTGGCCCGAACCGAGCTCGACGGTTGTTTCGGCCCGACGAGTGGTCAGCGCTGGGACCGTAAAGCCGCCAAGCTTCACCGACCCGGCGTCGCTAAGTTCGCTGACTTCCGGACGAACTCGCATCGAGATTCTGCCGTCGCCGAGCACGATCGGCGTGAACGCAAGTCCGACGCCATACTGTTTGTACTCGATCGTTACGGCATTGTTGCCCTGCGTGACCGGGATCGGGAACTCGCCACCTGCGAGGAAGCTGGCGGTTTCGCCGGACAGCGCGGTGAGGTTTGGCTCGGCGAGCGTGGAGATGAACCCATCGTTCTGCAGCAGGTCAAGAGTGCCGAGAAGATCGGTCCCAAAGACGCGACCGAACAAGCCCAGCGTTGTGCCACCGGCGAGCACATTGAAAGTGGCCCCCGTTCCCCCGGCATTGATGGTCCCAGGGTTGCCGCGCCCGATGCCGAACAGAGTTCCGCTGCTACTGTCGCGGTTCAGGAGGTTGACGCCGACGTTCTTGAGCCCCGAGCGATTAACCTCCGCAATCCGGACCTTGAGCATGACCTGAAGAGGCGTTGCTGATCTCAGCCGCGCAACGACCTGCGTACCCTCGCCGACATAGGCCTGAGTCAGACGCTGAGCCTCGGCGACATCCTCTGGATTGCCGACGGTACCGGTCAGCAGCACGAGATTGTTCATCGGCATCGCCTGGATGTTCGCATCGGGCATCGCCAGGTGAAGCATCTCGCCAACCGAGCTGATGTTGTTGCCGACGCGAACGTTCGCGGCATAGACCACGCGGCCACTCTTCGACGTCGCATAGACCGTCGTCTCGCCGCTGCCCCTACCGAAGACATAGAGCTGGGAGGGCGAGCGGACCTGAACATCAGCGATACCCTCATTGGCGATGAAGATATCGCTCATCGGCTCGGACAGTCGGACCAGAGTCCCCGTGCCCTTGCTGAGGTTCAGCGTCTCGGCCGGTTTGGCGGCGGTCGGCTGAGCGACGGCAGGGGCCGTCGTGCCCACGGTGCCGAGCGCAAGCGCCAGCGCCGCCAGGGCGGTGCCGAGGCGAGCCCGGCGAATGGTGTTTTGCATTTTCATCTTAGCGAGCTCCCACCGGAACAACGGTGACATTATTGCCGCGAGCGATGCGGACGACTGGACCGACGGGCATTGCCGGCGCGCTGCCGCCTCCCGCGGACGGCGCGGACGGCGCACTGGCGGTCTTCGCCGGTACTGTGCGGCGCTGGAAGCGTGACACTTCGCCGCCCGTCGTGAAGGTCGGGTTTGCGTCGATCGGACGGTTGGCCATTGCGAGAAGCATCTGCTTCTCCTCCGCCGGATTGGCGTTGGCCGGAACCTTGACCTCGCCGGCAGCAACCGCACGCTCCAGCTCGGAGGTATTATCCGCGAGCGAGCGCAGGGAGAGCGATAGCGAACCGAGGCTCTGCGCGACTTGGATCTTTTCGGCGATCTTGGGAGTAACCTCGAGCGTAACGTTCGAGAAGGTCTGGACTTTGGTCTTGCCCTCTTCGTCCGTGCTCGTGATTCGCTGGTCGGTCGCAAGCACCCGCAGATTGCGGATGATAGTCTCCGACACCTTGAGCGCAGGACCATCGCCGCCGCCCTGGACCTGCTGAGTCAGCATCAGATCAACGTGATCGCCGGGGAATACGAAACCCGCGACACTGGAGGAAACGCTGACTGGTACCGTGATGGCGCGCATGCCCGGTGAAAGCGCCGCAGCGAGGAAGCCGCGGTCCTGAGGGCCGACGAGTGAGCCGCGGGTGACCGGCTGGCCGACGGTGATTGCGTTGCGCACCACAGTGCCGAGCAGCTTCTTCGGATCACCGTCCGGTTGGCCCTCCATGTAGTAGGCGTTTTGCACAAGTTCCTTCGGCCAGGGTTGGAAGGTGAAGCTTTCAGCATCGATGATCGTGCCGACTGGAAGCGCCTTCTTGGCGACCAGCACCTTCGGACCAAGCGGAACGGCGGGAGCAGCAGCAGCCTGCTGCGCGCCGGCGCCGGCGAACATATTCTTGGCCATAACCGCAGTGATTACCGCGATGACCAGCGCTCCAACGAGCAGCGCGAGCTTCTTCACATCCATGGCGAAATCGCCTCCCCCTTACGGGCCACTTGAACGGCCTCAGAAATCAGACAAATTGGTTAAGAAACCGTTGGTTGAGAATCGGACCCAGAATCGCGAGGCCCCCAACAGCGATCGCGACCCCATACGGAATCTGCGGACGGCCCTCGCGGCGCTGCGCCCGATGCCAGGCGAGAATGCCCAGGGTGAGAACGCCGCCAGCAACGGACATGAACATGATGAATTTGACCGTTCCCGCGGGCGGAAACCAAAGCGCAAGCGCAGCGGCGAGCTTGACGTCGCCGCCGCCCATCATGCCCAGGTGGAACGCGCAGGCGAACAATGCGAAGATTGTTCCACCGGCCGCGAGTTGAATCGCCATTCCCGGCCAAGGCGCGAGGGCGACCGAGAGCCAATAGACCGGCGCGCCGAGCGCGACTGCGAGATTGAACCGATTCGAAATGGTGAACGTGCGCACGTCTATAACAGCCGCGACCACGAGGGCGGCAGCGAGTCCCAAAAGCAGCAGATTGGTGAATGCGCCGTTGAACATGAGCATCACCCCTAGACGGTGCGGCTTTCCAATTCGTAACCAGCGACCGAAATGTCCGATTTTGATGTTATTGTTGTCGGCGGCGGCATCGCCGGAGCGAGTGTCGGCGCGGAAATCGCTGAGACGCGCCGGACGCTGATCATTGAGGCCGAGAGGCAGTGCGGCTTTCACTCGACCGGGCGGTCGGCAGCCTTCTATCTGGAGAGCTACGGCGGGCCGGAGGTGGCGAAGCTGACCGCTGCATCCCGCGACTTTCTCAATGTCCCGCCGGCAGCCTTTTCAGAACATGGCTTCTTGCGCACCCGCGGGGACCTGCACATCACTCCTGGCGAGCTGCCGGAGCTTCCGCCGGGGATCGAATCGAGAATTGTCGAGCGGGAAGAGCTTGAACGGCTGGTGCCCGGAATCAGGCCAGAGTGGCGGCGAGCGCTGTTCGAACCGGGCTGTGCGGACATCGATGTGGCCGAGCTGCACTCGGCGTACTTGCGCCAGTTCCGCCGCAGGGGCGGCCGAGTCACGACCAGCGCGCGACTTCAATCGGCTAGCCGAATCGGAAATGCATGGAATGTCCAACTCGAGGACGGTTCCATCCTGACTGCGTCCGTTCTCGTGAACGCGGCAGGTGCTTGGGCCGATGCCGTCGCTGCCGCTTGCGCGGTCGCGCCGCTCAGAATCGAACCAAAGCGAAGGACGATGGTCCAGCTACGCGTCGGCCGATCCGGATTACGGGACTTGCCCCTGGTCGATGACGCGAACGGCACGTTTTATTTCAAAGGGGAGGGGGATCGGACGGTATGGCTCAGTCCGCACGACGAAATCCCGACACAACCGTGTGACGCCGCACCCGAGGAGATCGACATCGCCGTCGCCATTGATCGATTCGAGAGCGTGGTCGACTGGCCAGTCGAGAGGGTGGAGCGCAGCTGGGCCGGTCTCAGGAGCTTTGTGCCCGACCGACTGCCCGTTTACGGCTTCGACTCCGATGCACCTGGTTTTTTCTGGTGCGCAGGGCAGGGTGGCTTCGGAATCCAAACCTCTCCAGCGGCCGCCAAAATGGCGGCGGCGCTGCTGCTGGATGAGGAGCCGGACGAGATCGTCGCAGCAATCGACCCGGCGGTATTCTCGCCGCGGCGTTTTACAATCTGAGGCTCAAGAGAAGTGGGGAGGCGCGGGTCACGCCTCCCCTCACCAACTATCCAACAGGGGAACGAGAGAGTCGGTGACGGACGGCTATTTAGTTGCCCATCTGCGCTTTCAAAAGTGAACTCGCGTTCATTCAATCGCGAGATTCGCGCAACTCACAGACTTTGGTGGGCCGCCGTAACGAGGTCAGGCGGAGCGCTGCGCATCGGCAGCGGCACAGGCAAGTGCGTCAACTCGGTCGTTTTCCGGGTGGCCGCTGTGACCTTTCACCCAGCGCCATTCGATTCGGTGCGGCGCCGCGGCCGCGATAAGTTCTTGCCACAGCTCGGCATTCTTGACCGGCTTCTTGTCCGAAGTGCGCCAGCCGTTGCGCTGCCAATTGTGGACCCAGCGCGTGATCCCGTCGCGGACATAGATGCTGTCGGTGCGCAGCCGGACCCTGCAGGGTTTTTTGAGCGCTTCGAGGCCGCGAATCGCCGCCAACAGCTCCATCCGGTTGTTGGTGGTCAGCCGCTCGCCGCCCGACAGTTCCTTCTCGCGCGCACCTATGCGCAGCAGGACGCCCCAGCCGCCTGGACCGGGGTTGCCGCGGCACGCGCCGTCGGTGAACATCTCGACTTCAGGCAGCTCGGTCAGGAACGAGCTCGCGCGGCAGCTTGAAGATCATCCGCTCTGGCGAATGGTCGGCTTCTTCTTCGGTGACGTCGAAGCGGGCGCGGAGCGCATCGGCGACTTCGCGCACCAGCACTTCGGGGGCGGACGCGCCGGCGGTGATGCCGACGGTCTCCGGCTGCCCCAGCCACTCCCAGTCGATGTCCGCGGCGCGCTCAATCAGCCGAGACGGAACGCCGAGTCGTTCCGCCACCTCGGCAAGGCGCAGCGAGTTGCTGCTGTTGGGCGCTCCGATCACCAGCATCCGGTCGCATTTCGCGGCGATTGCCTTGACCGCAGCTTGGCGATTCGAAGTCGCGTAGCAGATGTCTTCGCTGCGCGGGGCGCGGATCGAAGGGAAGCGGCTCTTCAACGCGCTGACGATTGCCGCAGTGTCATCGACCGACAAGGTCGTTTGCGTGAGGAAGGCGAGGTTCACATCATCTGGAATGTCGATATCCGCCACGTTTTCGACGGTTTCCACGAGCGTCATCGAGCCTTTCGGAACTTGCCCGAAGGTACCAATAACCTCGGGATGGCCCGCGTGGCCGATGAACAGGATATGGCGACCCTCCTCGATCAGCCGCTGCGCCTGACGATGGACCTTCGAAACCAGAGGGCAGGTCGCGTCGACATAGGTCAGGCAGCGGTTCTGGGCGGCGGCGGGCACCGACTTAGGCACACCGTGGGCCGAAAAGACCACCGGCCGATCATCGGGAACCTCATCGAGCTCATCAACGAACACCGCGCCAAGATGGCGCAGCCGATCGACGACGAAGCGGTTATGGACGATCTCATGCCGCACATAGACGGGGGCGCCGAACCGCTCGAGCGCGAGTTCGACGATCTGGATCGCCCGGTCGACGCCGGCGCAGAAGCCGCGCGGTGCGGCGATCAGGACTTTGAGGGGCGGGCGGTTCAGCATGCAGACAGGCACATAAGGCTTCGCTTGCAGGCATAGAAGGGCCTTCCTATGAACGCGCCTGATCCTATTCCGCCCTCGTAAGGACTGTCCCTAGTGAAGCTTCGCCTCACCGCTGCCCTGCTTACCCTGACGATGCTCGGTGCGTGCCGGCACGCCGGCGACCTCACTTCCGAGAATGGCGGTGGGATTTATGCGGTGCGCAGTGTGTGCCCGATCGCGGGCATCCCTGCCGGAACCGGCGATATCACCTTGTTCAACCCGCAGGGGAGCACGGATTCGCGCGCAATCGACGTGACGGCGACGATCACGCAGCTGCGTGCAACGTGCCAGGATGCAGGCAATGACGTGATCTCGACGGTCACGTTCACTGTGACCGCGCTGCGCCGCGATGCCGGACAAGCCCGGCAGGTGATTCTGCCTTATTTCGATGTCGCGCTGCGCGGCGGCTCCACCGTCGCCGCTAAGCAAGTTGGCGCAGTCGCGCTCAATTTCCCTGCCGGAAGCCAGCACGCTTATACGCGGGCACAGGCAACCGTTCGCGTCAATCGCTCCGCCTCGACGCTTCCAGCCAATGTCCGTGCGATCCTTACTCGTCCTCGCAAGGCCGGTGAGGCCGAAGCTGCAATCGACCCACTATCGGAGCCGGGCGTGCGGGCTGCGGTCGCCAATGCGACGTTCGAACATCTCGTCGGTTTTCAGCTGACGCAGGATCAGCTGAAATACAACGCGACCAGGTAGATTCTCGCCGCAACTCGCGTTGACTTGAAGCGAGGGGACCGCCAAGGGTCCGCCGTCACCGGGAGCGCGAGCTTCCGGAATGGACGCGCGGGAGAGTGTGGCGCCAAGGGAAGCCAAGGGCCACCGCCGAAGGAGCAACCGCCCCCGGAATCTCTCAGGCACCGAGGACCGCGCGCGCCAAGACAGTCTGGAAAGAGTCCCGGATCAGGTCCGGGGCCGCCGAAGGGGCAAAGCTCTCAGGCGCTAAGGACAGACGGGGGCGGCAGCCGAAGCGTCCCTTGGGGCGTTGGCCGTCGCACCCTTTTGCCGGAGCGTTTTGATGAGCAGGGAAGTCCACAATGGCCCGACTGACGAGACGCAGGCGCGCGGAAAGCATTATAGTGGCGACCCGGAGGGCGGCGCCGGCACCGAGACGCAGCCGCTCGACAAGCTTCCGCTCGACGCGTGGCATCGGTCCAGAGGGGGGCGCATGGTGCCTTTCGCCGGCTATGAAATGCCGGTTCAATACGAAGGCATCATCGCCGAGCATCTGTGGACGCGCGAGAACGCCGGGCTCTTCGACGTCAGCCATATGGGCCAGCTGCTGGTTCACGGGCAGAAAGTAGACGCGGCCCTCGAAACACTAATGCCCGGCGATTTTCTCGCGGCGGCCGACATGAAGCCCAAATATTCGCTGCTGCTCACCGACGATGGCGGGATCATCGACGATCTGATGGCCACCCGCCGCGGCGAGGACTTCTATGTCGTTGTGAATGGCGCGACCAAATATGGTGACATCGCCGTGATGGAGAATCGCCTGCCGGGAGGCGTGGTCGTCGACCATATGAAGGAGCAGGCGCTTCTGGCGCTGCAGGGCCCTCGCGCTGCCGAGGTCCTGGAGACAATCATTTCCGGAGTCAGCGAACTCGGCTTCATGCAGGGCGGCCCCTTTCATTGGAATGGACGCAGCCTGTGGATCAGCCGCTCGGGCTATACCGGCGAAGACGGATTTGAGATTTCGGTGCCGGCGGTCGCGGCAGCCGATCTTGCCGATGCGATCGTCGCGCACGCGCTCGCCAAGCCGATCGGCTTGGGCGCGCGCGATTCGCTGCGCCTCGAGGCGGGCTTGCCACTCTACGGGCACGACCTCGACCTCAAGACTACGCCGGTGATGGCGGGGCTCACCTTCGCAATCAACAAGCGCCGCCGTGCCGAGGGTGGCTTCCCCGGCGCAATGCGCATTCTTGCTGAGCTGGAGAACGGGTCGATCGAGAAGCGCGTGGGCTTCGAAGTCGACGGCCGCCAGCCGGTCCGCGAGGGCGCACTGGTGCTCGACGGGGAAGGCAACGAAGTCGGCCGAATTACCAGCGGCGGTTTCTCGCCTTCGCTGCAGCGCCCGATCGCCATGGGCTATGTCGCGTCCCATCTCGCCGAGACCGGCACTGCGTTGAAGCTCGAGCAGCGGGGCAAGCTGTTCGACGTGCGCGTCGTGCCCATGCCTTTTGTTCCGCATCGCTATCGTCGCAAGGGAGCCGCCTGATGAGCCTGTATTTCACCAAAGAGCACGAATGGATCCGGGTCGAAGGCGACACTGCGACCGTCGGCATTTCCAATCATGCGCAGGAGGCGCTGGGCGACATTGTGTTTGCCGAAGTGCCCGAGGCTGGGCGACGCGTGACCAAGGGCCAGGAAGCTGCCGTGGTCGAATCGGTGAAGGCGGCGTCGGACGTGTACGCGCCGGTTTCAGGTGAAGTGATCGAAGGCAACCAGGCCGTCGCCGACGACCCGGCGCTGGTGAACAGCGATCCGGAAGGGCATGGCTGGTTCTTCAAGCTCAAGCTCGGCAATCCGTCCGAGCTCCACGGGCTGATGGACGAAGCCGCCTATCGCGAGTGGGTGAAGACGCTTTGAGCGAGGCCGCACTTTCGACCAGTAAATGGGATGCTGCGGATTATGCGCGGGTCGGCGCATTCGTTGCCGAGCTGGGTGCGGCGGCGCTCGACCTGCTCGATCCGCAACCGGGCGAGCGGATCCTCGACGTCGGCTGCGGCGAAGGAACGCTGACGAAGAAGATCATTGAGCGCGGAGCGACCGTGCTCGGCATCGACAATTCGCCTGAGATGATTGCCGCCGCGCGAGCTAAGGGCGTCGATGCGGTGCTGCTTCCAGCGGAAGAAATGCAGTTCTTGGCCGAGTTCGATGGAGCTTTTTCCAATGCGACCCTGCACTGGGTGCTGCAGAAGGAGCAGGCCGCGCGCGCGGTCTTTCGGGCCTTAAGGGCCGGCCGACGCTTCGCCGGCGAGATGGGCGGCGAGGGGAATATCGCCCGGCTCCAGCAGGTGGTCGACGAGGAGATGATCATCCGCGGCTACGCACCGCCGGTCGAGGCGAACAATTGGTACGCGTCGCCCGAGGAGTTCGCAGAAATCTACGAGGCAGCGGGCTTTACCGAAATCGACGCGCGCCTCATTCAACGGCCGACGACAATCAAGCACGGCATCGCCGACTGGGTCCTTACCTTCCGCAAAGGCTGGTTCGACCGCGCCGGGGTGCCGGAAGAGGAACGCGCTGACCTAGCGGCGGCAGTAGCGAATCGCTTCGGTTCGAACGTTGCAGATTACGTTCGCCTGCGCTTCATCATGAGAAAGCCGTGATCGCCGCTCTGTTCCTCCTGGCTCAATTGGCTCCCGTTCCTCCGCAAGCTAAGCCGGTGTTGACGACGATCGCTGCGATCCATGCCAATCCGAAGAAGTTCGATGGCCAGGTCGTCCGACTGACCGGCTACGTGAACCGCTGCAGCGCGCTCGATTGTGTGATCTCCGAGCGGCCGGCCACCGCCGCCGGCGGCCATGGCCAGCTTTTGTCGATCGCCGGCGATCCGAAGTTCGATGCAACGATCGGTCCGCTCCTCCCGACTTACGTCGAATTCGATGCGCGTTTCGACGCCACATGCGTCGCCGGATTTTGTACCGGCCGAGCCCCGGTGTTGACGGTGGTCAGCCTGCGCTCAGTGGTCAGCCCAGAACCTCCTGAAATCGAGAAATAGGCCCGATGCGTTATCTTCCTTTGTCCAACTCCGACCGCGGCGAGATGCTCCGCCTGATCGGCGCTTCTACCGTCGACGACCTATTCCGCGACGTGCCTGAGGAATCGCGGCTCAAAGGCCCGATCAAGGGCCTGCCGATGCACGCCTCCGAAATGGCGGTCGAGCGACACATGATTGCGCTTTCGCGCAAGAACATGGTCGCCGGCGATGTGCCCTTCTTTCTCGGCTGCGGAGCCTACAGGCACCACATCCCCGCCAGCGTCGATCATATCATTCAACGCGGCGAGTTCCTGACAAGCTACACGCCCTACCAGCCCGAGATAGCGCAGGGCACGCTGCAGATGATGTTCGAGTTCCAGACGCAGGTCGCGCGCCTCTTCGGCTGCGAAGTGGCGAACGCATCGATGTACGACGGGTCCACGGCGATGTGGGAAGCGATCCTGATGGCGCATCGCATCACCCGGCGGAACAAGACGGTGATTTCGTCGGGCGTTCACCCGCATTACGTGAACGTCGCCAGGACTTTGGCGCAATTCAGCGAAGATGCGTTGGCCACGACTGTGCCGCAGCTTACGGCTGAACCCGACACCGAGCGACTGATCGGGAAAATCGGCCCGGAAACGAGCGCCGTCGTCGTGCAATATCCCGACATTCTCGGCCGGATTTCCGATCTGACGCCGATTGCAGAGGCAGCTCACGCGTCGGGCGCGCTGCTGATCGCAGTCGTCACCGAGCCCGTCGCGCTCGGACTCATCAAGTCGCCGGGAGAGATGGGGGCCGATATCGTCGTCGGCGAAGGGCAATCGATCGGCGTCGGACTACAGTTCGGCGGCCCCTATGTCGGCCTGTTCGCCTGCCGCGAGAAGCACGTCCGGCAGATGCCGGGCCGCCTCGCGGGCGAAACGGTGGACGCCGAGGGCAAGCGCGGCTTCGTCCTGACCCTCTCGACCCGCGAGCAGCATATCCGCCGTGAGAAGGCGACGTCGAACATCTGCACCAGCTCGGTGCTGTGCGCGCTGGCTTTCACCGCGCACCTCACCTTGCTTGGCGAGAATGGGCTGCGCCAGCTCGCTTCCCTAAATCACGCGCGCGCGTGCGAGGCGGCGGACCGGCTGGCGGCGATCCCCGGTGTTGAGATCGTCAATGACGGCTTCTTCAACGAGTTCACGCTGAAGCTTCCGGTCGAAGCACGGCCAGCCGTGCACGCCATGGTCGAAAAAGGCGTATTGGGGGGCGTCTCGCTCGGCCGGCTCTATCCCTCAGTCGACGCGCTCCGGAATGGCCTTGTCATCGCGATCACCGAAACGGCGACGAGTGAGGATATCGACGCCCTGGACGCTGTGCTGAAGGAGGTGATCCAGTGACCGTCAATCCTTCCGGGTGGCGGCCGTCCGCGCCGGCGAACGAGCAGGGCGAAGCGAAAACCGTCACCGGCAATCGGGCGCTGATGCTCGAAGAGCCGTTGCTGTTCGAGATTGGATCGACCGAGCAGACTGGCGTCGACTTTGCCAAGGTGCCGCAGCACTCACCGCGTCTGGGCGGCCTCGAACGCTCGCGCCCGATCGGCCTTGCGGGCCTGAGCGAACCGGAGGCGGTGCGCCATTATACCCGCCTCTCGCGCCAGAATTATGCGATCGACCTTGGTCTCTTCCCGCTCGGTTCGTGCACAATGAAGCACAATCCGCGGCTCAACGAGAAGGTGGCGCGGCTTTCGGGTTTCGCTGACGTTCACCCGCTGCAACCGCAGGAGACGGTTCAGGGCGCGCTTCAGGTTATCAACGAGCTCGCTTTTTGGCTGCTCGACCTCACCGGTATGTATGGCGTAGCCATGAGCCCTAAGGCCGGCGCGCACGGCGAGCTCTGCGGCTTGCTGTGCATTCGTGCCGCGCTCGAAGCGCGCGGTGACAAGCGGGAGGTTGTGCTGGTGCCGGAGAGTGCTCACGGCACCAACCCGGCAACCGCGGCATTCGCCGGCTATCGAGTCGAGAACATTCCGGCGAATGCCGCCGGCCGTGTCGACCTCGACGCTTTGAAGACTCGGCTTGGACCCGACGTCGCTGCGGTGATGATCACCAACCCGAACACTTGCGGGCTGTTCGAGCCGGACATGATCGCGATCTCCGAGGCGGTCCACGCGGTTGGGGCGTTCGTCTATTGCGACGGTGCCAACTTCAACGCGATCGTCGGCAAGGTGCGCCCAGGCGACCTTGGCATCGACGCGATGCACATCAACCTCCACAAGACCTTTTCGACCCCGCACGGCGGAGGAGGGCCGGGTTCCGGACCGGTAGTCCTGTCGGAGGCGCTCGCTCCCTATGGTCCCCTGCCTTTCGTCGCGAAATATCCGGACGGCAGCTACAAGATTGTCGAGGAGGAAACCGCCGGGGAGGAGCATCCCAACGCCTTCGGCCGGATGGTCGCCTTCCACGGACAAATGGGAATGTTCACCCGCGCGCTGGCCTATATCCTCAGCCACGGCGCCGACGGCCTGAAGCAGGTCGCCGAGGATTCGGTGCTTAACGCTAACTACATCCTGCGGAGCCTTGAGGACGTGCTCGACGCACCGTTCGCCAAGAGCGGTCCGTGCATGCACGAGGCGATCTTCTCCGACAAAGGCTTCGCCGGCGGGCTGAGCACGATCGATGTCGCAAAAGCGCTGATCGATGAGGGCTTCCACCCGATGACCATGTATTTCCCACTGGTCGTCCATGGCGCAATGCTGATCGAGCCGACCGAAACGGAATCGAAGGCAAGCCTCGACCAGTTCATCGCCGCGCTGCGCTCGATCGCTGATCGCGCAAAGGGCGGCGATCAGGATCTCAAAGCCGCGCCGGTCCATGCGCCGCGGCGGCGACTCGACGAAACGCTTGCGGCGCGCAAACCGGTGCTCACATACAGGGAGCCGCAGGCTGCGGAAGCTGCCGAGTAGGGGAGGTTTAGAGTGCATCAGCCGGGGGGAAACTGGATCACGGCGCTGCCGTTCGTCATTATCGTGGTCGTGCTCGCGCTGCGGCTCCGGTCGATGAGTAGGGAGCGGCCGCTCAGGGTCCAGACCTTGTGGGTTGTGCCGGTGATCTACATCCTGCTCGCGGGATCGATGCTGCTCACGCTTCCGCCGCCGCCGGTGGGTTGGGGATTGGTCGTAGTTGGAACCGCAATTGGCGCGGCCGTCGGCTGGCATCGAGGCAAGCTGATCCAGATCCACCGGGACGAGCAAACCGGCGAACTTCGGCAGAAGGCGTCTCCAATTGCATTGCTGCTTCTGGCGGCGCTCGTCGTGCTGAAGCTTGGCACGCGCGCGATCTTTGGCGAGACTTCCGCCGGTCATCCCGGCAGCGGCGCGCTGCTGCTCACCGACGCCTTCATCGGCTTTGCGCTCGGACTGCTCTCGGCCACCCGCCTTGAGTTGTATCTGAGAGCTCAGCGAGTGCTGGCAGCAGAGTGACCGACGAACGGCGCTTTTACGAAGCGTCCGCAGCAGGGTCGCGTCGTTCAGCGCCGGCGGCACTGCGCAACCGCGAACCGATCGCGGAGGTGCTGGGTGAATGGCTACCGCGGCAAGCTGTGGTGCTCGAAATCGCAAGCGGCTCCGGTGAGCATGCCGTCTATTTCGCGGAGCGCTTTCCCAGTCTTATGTGGCAGCCAAGCGACGTTCATCCGGACGCATTGACGTCCATCGCCGGCTGGCGTGAAGAGGCTGGCTTGACCAACGTCTGGCCGCCGCTGATCATCGACGCGGCGGCTCCCGATTGGCCGATCGATCGAGCCGACGCCGTGCTCAGCATCAACATGGTCCACATCAGCCCCTGGAGCTCTGCGCTCGGGTTGCTCGATGGCGCGGCGCGGCTGCTGATCTCGGGTGCGCCACTGATCATGTACGGGCCGTGGCTCAAGGAGGATATTCCAACCGCTGCGAGCAATCTCGCCTTCGACGCCGATCTCAAACGTCGTGACGCCCGATGGGGTCTACGGCGGGTCGAGGATTTCACCGCAGCTGCGCAAGAGCGTGGTTTCGAGCTCGCGGCAACTCGTGCGATGCCCGCGAACAATCTCATGCTTCTTTATCGACGGCGTTAAACGAAGATTTACGACGCTCACGCTAGATTGGTACGCATGGACGAGAGTAGCATCACGCAAAACCGGCGATCACGGCGGTCGCCCGTGCTTCTTACCGCGACAATTTACGTCGGTGGCGTGCCTGTCGCCGTAAAGCTGCGCAATCTGTCGGAACAAGGTGCTCTCATCGAGAGCGAACGGCTGCCGACGGAAGGATCAGAGACGATCTTCGAGCGCAAGGAATTGCGTTTGAACAGCCGCGTGGTCTGGGTCGAGGGCAAATATGCCGGTGTAGCATTCGATGTGCCGCTGAACCGCGAGGACCTGCTGCGGCACATTCCTCAACCGAAGGGCCGAAGCCGCAACGAACCCGACTTCCGGCGGCCTGGATTCGCGTGCCGGCCGCTCAGCGATTATGAACGCCGGAATCTGGAGACTTGGTTGGCAACCGCCCCAATAGGTCGGCTCGGCGACTGATCAGCCTACTGCTCGGCGGCGCTCGTCCTGCTGCTGTCCCTGAAGAAAGCGCATCAGTTCGTGAAGCGGGAACACACGGTTGAAGCCGATCCCGCAATAATCACCATCGACCCATTTCACCACACCGGCAGCGGCGTGGAGCCCGTCTAGGCTAACGACGACGTCCGAATTCTCTTCAAGGTAGCAAGGGACCCGCAGGCGAATTCCGCCCTGCGAGATGTTGACGACGCGCACGCGATGGACGTCGCCGTCGTGGCGCAGCAAAGCCGTGCAGTCGAGTTCGATCCGAGGCATGCGCGGTCCCGGACCTTCGCCGGTCCCGCTGAGCAAAGCGACGACGTCGATCGCTTCGTCGAACGCCACACCGATGAGGCCGTTCTCTGACCATTGCGCAACGCCGCTGACCATATCCCCGTGCTTGAGTTCGACGGAAACGTGAGTTCCCGGCTGAATCGCCGAATAGGGACGGATCATCATCCCACCCGCGGAAATGTTACGGATGAGGCAAAGCTCTCGGCGGTCGCCAATTTGCAACGCGCCGACCCGCAGCAGGCTGACGTAGCGGTCACCGCTTCGGCGATCCGGCCGCTCCGGCGGGTTCGTGGAAATCGAATAGAGAGTGGTTTCGACCGGTTGCTTACTCAAGATGTGGGCTCCGACGCTGAAAAAACGCAACATCCGTCCCGACTTTCGTCGAACCGGCCCCACTCGTCGCAGATTGTTAGCAGCTAAGGCTTACCAGAGGGTTTCCATGATTTTTCGGCATTTGCGCGCCTTCCGGGGCAGGCGTAAGGTCGTCAAATCGGGAGGTGTTGGCGATGTTGTGGCGTCCGCTTGTGATGATCTCGGCCTTGAGCTGTAGCGCAACATTGGCCGCACAGCCGGTCACAACCAAGCTCGACGCTGTCGCGGGCGTCCCCGAGATCGACAAGACAAGCCAGACAGAGGACCTCAATTTCAAGAACGAGCGCGACGACCGTTTGACCGTTCCGGTCCGGCTCGCGGGCGCGGGGCCCTATCAGTTTCTCGTCGACACTGGCGCGGACCGGACGGCCGTTTCTCGTGAAATTGCGACCAGGCTTAATCTGCAGAGCGGCGACGGCGCCGAATTGCACACCGTCACTGGCGTTTCGACAGTGCGCACCGCGCGAGTGCGCGACTTCACACTGACCCGTACGCCTGAAAGTTCGGTCGACGCCGCCGTGCTCGACAGCGCCAACATCGGAGCCGACGGGATCGTCGGCGTCGATCTCCTCCGGTCCCAGCGGGTTCAGTTCGATTTCGAGAAGAAGACGATGTCGATCGTTCCGTCGAAGGTGCCCGACTTCCGGGCCGAGCCGGGCACCATTGTTGTCCAGGCGAGGCGAAAGAATGGCCGACTAATCGTCACCGATGCACAGGCGAACGACAGGCGCGTGACGGTCATTCTAGATACGGGTTCGCAGGTCAGCATCGGCAATTATGCGCTTCGCCAGCGGCTCCTTGGACCGAGCCTAATCAACGCAAGACAGACGGTCGAGCTTGTCTCCGTCACCGGTGAGAAGATCATCGGCGACTATATGTTCATTCGGGAGCTCAATTTCGGTGGCATCGGCCTTAAGAATCTTGCTGTCGTGTTCACCGATGCCCATACCTTCAAGCAGCTTGGCCTGGACAAGACACCGGCCCTGCTGCTCGGAATGAACGCGATCCGGGCATTCAAGAAGGTTTCGATCGACTTCGCCAACAAGAAGTTCCGAGTAGTCCTGCCCGAGCATAGCGAACTCGAAACCCAAGTCGCTTCCGCCGGTCTTCCGTAAGCTCGTTGCCCGGAGTCTCGAACCACGAGCGGATCAGCATCTCGCTGCGCGCCTTCGACGATTCTATCCGTGAAGCCCATAAGACGCTGTTCCCCGGTGATCCGAACAAGAACGAAGCTCTGCTCGACTGGCAACGCGCCGCCGCCGCCGCCCGCTCAGAGAGGCGAGCGCGGCCGCTAAGTCGACGAATAGCTTTAGTTTGTTTCGCGGCTACGCCTACAGCGTGGCCGCGATGCGTTTATGCAGCTGCTCGAGCGACGCTTCGTGTGTCAGATCGAGGTGCAGCGGACTGACCGAGACATAGCCATCGGCTATCGCCTCGAGGTCGGTTGAATGCCCGGGAGTTTCGACCATCGGGCCCAGCCCGAACCAGTAATAGTCATAGCCGCGCGGGTCAGTGCGCTGCACGATGCGCAAGCGTCCATAATCGCGCAGGCCCTGGCGGCAGACGCGGACGCCCTTAACATCATCGGGCGGGATCGCTGGGAAGTTGACGTTGATCAGGGTCCTGGGCTCGGTCTCGAACCCCAGTAGCGGGCCAAGGACACGCTCGGCCCAAGCTTCGGCGGCGGCGAATGGCACGGTGTCACCCATGCCCTCGCGCGAATAAGCTTGGCTCAAGGCGATCGAGGGGACGCCGGCCAACGCGCCTTCCATCGCCGCCGATACCGTCCCCGAATAAGTTACGTCCTCAGCCAGATTCGCCCCGCGATTGATTCCGGACAGAATCACGTCGGGCGGCGAGTCCTTCATGATGTGGGCAAGAGCCAGCATCACTGCGTCGGTCGGTGTACCCGTGACCGAGAAGCGGCGGTCGTCGTGGCGACGTAGGCGCACTGGCGTGGTCAGCGTCAGCGAGTGGCCGGCACCAGACTGCTCCTCAGTCGGCGCGACGATCCAGACGTCGTCGCTGAAGCGCCGCGCGACCGTCTCCAGAAGCTCAAGGCCGCGCGCGTTCACACCGTCGTCGTTGGTAAGCAGGATCCGCATGGGCGGCCTATGCGGGACGGCCGCCATTGCTGCAACTGCCCTCCCTCTCGCGGCAGCGGAGGACGGAAATTGCGCCATATTCGCAACAGCTTGTCGATTTCTTCACTTGTGTTGTGTCAGTGCTTGTTAAGCTTGGGCGGCATATTTATAGCGCCCGATTGGGGATGGCAGGCTTTGCTGGAATAAGTCCCGGTAAAGTCAGTCTTAATTCGCCTCCGGCTGCACCGGTGGCCCCGGCCGCAGCCAGGCGGCGGCGTGTGGGGCGTCCGCGTTAGGGAACGTGGACATGTGCGGGGAGGGATTGGAATGGCGACTGCGTTAGTCGACCTTTACGGCGGCGAAGACTTCGAACCTTTTGACAGGATCATCCTTCCGGAGGGCTACCGCCCGCTTGAAGACGAAGAGTTCATGTGTGGGCGTCACCGCGCCTATTTCCTTCGCAAGCTCAAGGCCTGGAAGGAAGACATCATCGAAGAGTCGCGCGCGACCATGGCGCAGCTCCAGGTCGACTCGCTCCGCGAACCCGACCTTGCCGACCGCGCGTCGAGCGAAACCGACTGGAGCATTGAGCTGCGCACCCGCGACCGGCAGCGCAAGCTCATCGCCAAGATCGATAGCGCGATCCGCCGTCTCTATGAGGGCGAGTACGGCTATTGCGAAGTGACTGGCGAGCCGATCTCGCTCGGCCGGCTGGAAGCGCGTCCGATTGCGACGATGACTCTCGAGGCGCAGGAGCGCCATGAGCGGATCGAGCGCGTGTCGCGCGACGACTAAGACAGGAACGGCGGCCCCATTGGGCCGCCGCTACTTAGCCGGGCTAGTGCGTCATATGGCCGGCAAGCTCGTCTTTCAGTCTCAGTTTCTCTTTCTTGAGGCGGTGGAGAAGGTCTTCGTCGGGATGTGCTCGGCGCTCTTCCTCGTCGATCAGTGCGTGAAGAGCTTGATGCTTGGACTCGAGTTCCTCGACCATTGCCTTGTCCATTGGTGCCGTTCCTTTCAGTCAGAGAGTCACCACCGCGTAATAAATCACGAATTGCGGCTTTTGTCTCGACCCATCTCACGCTTTGGCGGCGCAGAAGCGCCGCTCGCCGCGAACTCTGATCTGCGATAAGCTGCGCGCCAAATGAACGACGACCACCCGAGGATGCTCGAGGTGCTCAAGGCCGAGCACCGCGACCTAGACGAGCGTATCCGCCTGCTCCTGTCGGAACCGACTGGCGATCAGCTGGAGATCGCGCGGCTCAAGCGGCGCAAGCTCCAGCTCAAGGATCAAATCCAATTGCTCGTCGATTCCAGCATCCCGGATATTATCGCATGAGGTGGTCCGGCTGTCCCGTTCGGAGACAAGTCGCGGGGTGCCAACGACCAGCGAAGCGAGTCGGGCGTTTTCTGGCGCAGCGAACAATGGCAGTGTGACTGGAATGGAAGAATCGGACATGCCGCAGCCGCAGGCGCGGATCACCTCGCGCCTGATCGACTCGCTTTACACCGAGGCGATGCTGCTCGCCGATGAGGCTCGCCACTATTTCGACGAGGCGGGGCGCGACGAACGGGCAATGCTTGAGCCGTTTGCGCGCGTCGGATTTGCTTGCGAGTCGCTGAAGGTCACGACCAGGATCATGCACATCGTCGCCTGGCTGCTGACTCAGCGGGCGATCGAATCAGGCGAAATCGCGAGTCGGGACGGACGGCGCGCCGAACGCAGGCTCGGCCATGCGCAGGATAGCGACCCGGCGGTCATCAATCAGCTTCCGCCGGCAGCGAAGCGGCTGATCAATTCGAGCGCTGATCTTTATGCCCGCGTGAAGCGGCTCGACGAAGGCGGCCTCGAAGCTGAGGCGCCACAAAGCCCGGCGCGTGCGCTAATGGGGCGGTTGGAACGAGGACTCGGCGGCGGTACCTAGGAGGCGCAGAGCCGCGCCTTGGCGGCTGCATACTGCTTGCTAAGTTGGTCAACATATTCGGCCGTTGGCCGCACCCGGTCGACGACACCGATGCCCTGACCGGAGCCCCAGATGTCGCGCCAGGCCTTCGCCCTGGCCGAGCCTTCGGAGCCGAACTTCATCGTATCTAGGTTTCCCGCGGCTAGATTGTTTGGATCGAGCCCAGCATTGACGATGGATGACCTGAGATAATTTCCGTGAACGCCGGTGAAGAGATCCGTGTAGACGATGTCCGCCGCCCCGGACTCGACGATCCCCTGCTTATAGGCCTCCGGCGCGTTCGCTTCCTCGGTCGCGATGAATGGTGAGCCAACGTAGGCAAGGTCGGCGCCCGCCGCCTGCGCAGCGAGCACAGCGCCGCCATTGGCGATCGCACCCGAGAGAATGAGCGGTCCGTCGAACCAGCCGCGGATTTCCTGGATCAGCGCGAAGGGCGACCAGCGACCGGCGTGTCCGCCCGCGCCTGAGGCGACTGCGATGATCCCGTCGGCGCCTTTTTCGACCGCCTTCCTCGCGAAGCGGTCGTCGATTACGTCATGCAGGGTGATCCCGCCCCAGCTGTGCACCGCTTCGTTGAGCTCGACGCGTGCGCCGAGGGAACTGATCACGATCGGCACCTTCCATTTGGCGCAGACGTGCATGTCGTGATCGAGGCGGTCGTTCGAACGGTGGACGATTTGGTTCACCGCAAAAGGTGCCGCCGGTCGGTCGGGATGTTCGCGGTCCCAGGCGGCGAGCGCGTCGGTGATCTCGTGCAGCCACTCGTCGAGCAGCTCGGCGGGGCGGGCGTTGAGCGCCGGGAAGCTGCCGACGATCCCGCTGGTGCATTGGGCAATCACCAGTTTCGGATTCGACACGATAAACAACGGCGCGCCGATGACTGGAAGTCGTAGGTGCTGAAGGATCGGGGGCAGGCTCACAGGCCGTGGTAATCCCGATACCAATTTACGAAACGGGGCACGCCTTCGTCGATGCCGGTTGTCGGCCTGAAACCATGGTCGCGCTCGATCGCGCTGATGTCCGCGTAGGTTTCCCTGACGTCGCCCACCTGCATCGGCAGTGGGTCGAGCAATGCCTTCCGCCCGGTTTCCTGCTCCAGCAGTTCAACGATGCGCATCAACTCTTCGCTGCGGCTGTTGCCGATATTGTACAGCGCGTGCGGGCTGGTGCTGCCGCCGGCCTTGACCTGACCGTCGTCGGACGGCGGGCCGTCGAGGCAGGCGACCACGCCTCGGACGATGTCGTCGATGTAGGTGAAGTCGCGCCGCATCTCGCCGCCGTTGAAGAGTGGGAGGGGCTCGCCGGCATATAGCGCCTTCACGAAGATCCACATCGCCATGTCAGGCCGGCCCCAAGGGCCATAGACTGTAAAAAAGCGCAGACCCGTGAGTGGCAGGCGATAGACGTTCGCATAGCTTTCGCTGATCAGCTCGTCGGCCTTTTTGGTTGCCGCATAGAGCGAGAGCGGATGATCGACGCGGTCCTCGACACGAAAGGGCAGGCTCTTGTTGCCGCCGTACACGGAGGACGATGAGGCATAGACCATGTGCCGCGGCTGCCGGGCGCGGGCGAGCTCAAGCATGTTGCAGTGGCCAACGAGGTTAGCTTGCACATAGGCCTGCGGGTTCTCGAGGCTGTAGCGGACGCCCGCCTGCGCGCCGAGGTGGACGATCGCGTCGATCTGGACCGCGTCGGTGAAGCTCTTCAGCGCGTCAGCATCGCCAAAATCGACGTGTTCGAAGCGGAAGCGGCTGCCGAAGTGCTGCTGGAGGTTAGTGAGCCGCGCCTGCTTGAGCTTGGGGTCGTAATAATCGTTGAGATTATCGATCCCGACGACCTCGTCGCCGCGTTCGAGCAGCGCGCGCGCCGTCGCAGCGCCGATGAACCCCGCTGCCCCAGTGACCAGTACCGCCATGGCCGCCCCATAGGGGGTGCAGCGTCGTGCTGAAAAGCCCTAGAGGGCGAAGTTCATGAAGCGCAGCTGGACCTTCGCCATCGACCGCGGTGGGACGTTCACCGACATCGTCGCACGTTCGTCGGACGGGCGCGTGCGGGTCGAGAAGCTGCTTTCCGAGAATCCCGGCCAATACGCGGATGCTGCGCTCGAGGCGATCCGGCGGGTGCTCGCCGATGAGGGCGGCGCGGTTGCCGAGGTTCGAATGGGCACCACGGTTGCCACTAACGCGCTGTTGGAGCGCAAGGGGGAGCGGGTGGCGCTGGTGATTACGCGCGGCTTCGGGGATGCGCTGCGCATCGGCTATCAAGCGCGGCCGGAGATCTTCGCGCGCCATATCGTGCTGCCCTCGATGCTGTATGAGCGCGTGGTCGAGATCGACGAGCGGGTTGGCGTTGACGGCGCAGTCCTGAAGCCGCTCGATGAAGCGCAGGCGCGTATCGCACTCGAGTCTGTGCGCGATGCCGGCATTGATGCACTCTCGATCATTCTCGTGCATGGCTGGCGCTGGACCGACCACGAGGCGCGGCTAGCAGCAATCGCGCGCGAGCTCGGTTTCGCGCAGATCTCCGTCGGCCATGAGGTTGCGCCGCTGATCAAACTTATCGGCCGCGGCGACACGACAGTGGTCGACGCCTACCTCTCGCCGGTTCTGCTACGCTATGTTGATCGCGTCGCTGCTGGGCTGCCGGATGGGACCGATCTCCACTTCATGCAATCGAACGGCGGCCTCGCGGAAGCCACCGCGTTCCGAGGCAAGGATGCGATTCTGTCCGGCCCAGCTGGCGGAGTTGTCGGGATGGTCGCGGCAAGCGCACCGCACGGCAACGAGCGCCTGATCGGCTTCGACATGGGCGGGACATCGACCGACGTGTCGCACTATGCCGGACAGTACGAATTGGCCGATGAAAGCGTCGTCGCTGGTGTTCGAATCCGCGCGCCAATGATGCAGATTCACACGGTGGCGGCAGGCGGCGGGTCGATTTGCCGCTTCGACGGCATGCGCTTCCGCGTCGGCCCGAAGAGCGCCGGCGCGAACCCCGGGCCGGCCTGCTACCGGAACGGCGGTCCGCTGACGGTCACTGACTGCAATCTGTTCCTCGGCCGCATCGATCCGGAGCAATTTCCGAAGGTCTTCGGTCGGGACGGCGACCAGCCGCTCGAACTTGAAGCATCCGCTGCGCGTCTGCGGGAGATCGCGGATGCGGTAGGCAGCAAGAGTCTCGAACAGATTGCCGAAGGATTCCTCGAAATCGCGGTCGACAATATGGCTGCGGCGATCCGCAAGATTTCGATCGCCCGCGGTCATGACGTCACGCGCTACACGCTCGCCTGTTTCGGCGGCGCCGGTGGGCAGCACGCGTGCGCGGTCGCGGATGCGCTGGGAATGGAGCGGATTCTGATTCACCCGCTTGCCGGCGTGTTGTCGGCGTACGGGATTGGCATTGCCGAGGTTAAGGCGATCCGTGATGTAAGCGTGTTGCGGCCGTTGTCGGAGGATTTTTCAGACGCGCTGGCGGAGCTGGAACAACGCGCACGCAGGGCATTGCTTGAGCAAAATGTGCATGCCGACCGAATAGGGCTGCTCCGCCGGGCGCGGTTACGCACTGCGGGCAGTGATACGACGCTGGAAATTGCAACTAGCTCGCAGGAGCGGATGCACGCGGAATTCTCCGCACTTCACAGGAAGCGTTTCGGCTACTGGGAAGAGGGTACAGAAGTCATCGTCGATGCACTCGTCGTGGAGGCGGTCGGCAAATCCTCACCGGAACGGGGAGCAGGACCGCTCGCGCAGCAGACGGTGGAGGGGGCCCAGCGTGGAGGCGGCGGGGAGGTGGGCCCCGCCAATCAGCCTTCGGCCGGTTCCCCTCCCTGTACCGGGGAGGAATTCATTGGTCCCGCCCTAATCTCCGAGCCTACCTCGACCATCGCCGTGGGGCCGGGCTGGCGAGCAAGGCGCGCGAATGATGGCACATGGATTCTCATGCGCACGGTTCCGCGCGAACGAGCCAAGGCAATCGGAACCAACGTCGATCCTGTCCGTCTCGAGATCTTCAACAACCTGTTCATGGCCATCGCCGAGGAAATGGGCGTTGCGCTGCAGTCGACTGCGACCAGCGTCAACATCAAGGAACGGCTCGATTTCTCCTGCGCGATATTCGACGCATCCGGGGCGTTGATCGCCAATGCGCCGCACATCCCAGTGCACCTCGGCTCGATGGGGGAAAGCATCCGCACCATCATCGACATGCGAGCGCAGGGCAGGGACGGTCGCGGTATCCGGCGCGGCGATGCTTATGTGCTGAACGATCCCTATCGCGGCGGGACACACCTGCCCGACATCACGGTTGTCATTCCGGTTTTCTACCACGAGGAAGCAGAACCCTCTGCGTACGTCGCAGCGCGAGGACACCATGCCGACATCGGCGGGATCGCGCCCGGTTCGATGCCGCCCGACAGCCGCAGCATCACGGAAGAAGGCGTGCTGATAGATAATGAGCTGCTCGTCGACGAGGGTCATTTCCGCGAGGCGGAAATGCGAGTGCTGCTTGCGTCCGGCGAGTGGCCGGCGCGTAATCCTGACCGCAATATTTCCGACCTGAAAGCGCAGCTCGCCGCCTGCGTACGCGGGGCTGAAGTGCTCGCACAAACCGCACGCGAGTACGGTCCCGAAGTCGTCGCCGCTTACATGAATCATGTGCTCGCCAATGCCGAGGAATCGGTGCGGCGGCTGCTCGACCGGCTGGACAACGGCGAGTTCGATTACGAGATGGACAATGGCGCGCATGTCCGGGTGAAGATCACCATCGACAAGAAATCGCGCTCAGGAATCTTCGATTTCACAGGCACTAGCGACCAGCGGCCTGACAATTTCAACGCGCCCTATTCGATCGTCCGTGCTGCCTCGCTTTACGTGGTTCGAACGCTCGTCGACGATGCGATCCCGATGAACGACGGCTGCCTGCGGCCGATCGCGCTGATCGTGCCCGAGGGCTCCATACTGAACCCGAAATATCCCGCAGCGGTGGTGGCTGGGAACGTCGAGACGAGCCAGGTCGTAACTGATGCGCTCTTTGCGGCGACGGGGCGGCTGGCACCGAGCCAGGGGACGATGAATAACTTCACCTTCGGCAATGAGCGGCACCAATATTATGAGACGATTGCCGGCGGATCGGGCGCCGGCCCGGATCATGATGGCACCAGCGCAGTGCAGACGCACATGACCAACAGCCGCCTGACCGATCCAGAAATCCTCGAAACGCGGCTCCCGATCAGGCTCGACCAGTTCGCGATCCGCCGCGGCTCGGGTGGGGAGGGCGCGCATCGCGGCGGCGATGGTGTGGTGCGCGCAGTCACCTTCCTCGAGCCGATGCGCGCCAACATTCTCGCCAACCGCAGGCGCGTTCCGCCGAAAGGGATCAACAGCGGAGCGGACGCGCAGTCCGGCCGCAATTGGGTCGAGCGCACCGACGGCAGCGTTGAGATGCTGAGTGCCACGGCATCGGCCGACCTTCGACCGGGCGACCGCTTCGTCATCGAAACTCCGGGCGGCGGCGGGTTTGGGAGGAAGGCTAAGTGATCAACTATTGGCCACTGCTCGGAATCGCGCTGGTAGTTGTCGGCTTCGCGCTGCGCTTCAACCCGCTGCTCGTCGTCGCCGTCTCTGCGATCGTCACCGGTCTGCTCGGCCATTTGCCATTTCTCAACGTGCTGGCGACGCTCGGGCACGGGTTCAACGAGAACCGTTATGTCACGATTATCTGGATCATCTTGCCGGTCGTCGGACTGCTCGAGCGCTACGGTTTGCAGGAGCAGGCTCGGACTCTCATCGCTGGAATTCGCGGCGCGACTGCGGGGCGGTTGCTGATTATCTATCTCGCACTCCGCCAGATGCTCTCGGCACTCGGCCTCACGACGGTCGCTGGCCATCCGCAAACGGTGCGGCCCTTGGTTGCGCCGATGGCCATCGCGGCCGCTGAAAAGCAGCACGGAGAGCTAGATGATGAAACGTCGGAACTGGTGAAGGCGATGTCGGCGGCGACCGACAATGTCGGTCTGTTCTTCGGGGAGGATATCTTCCTTGCCATAGCGTCGATCCTGCTAATCCAGGGCTCGCTCGCCAGCTTCGGCATCCAGCTGACGCCTTTCCAGCTTTCGGTCTGGGCAATCCCAAGCGCGATCTGCGCTTTCTTGATCCACGGCACTCGGCTGCTGTTGCTCGACCGACAGCTCGGGCGGCGCAAATGATCAATTTGCATTGGCTCTACGTGCTCGCCGGCGCCGTGTTCGCAGCCTTCGGGTTGGGCAGCGCGCGCGATGAAACGAACGGGAAGCGTTGGGGAAATGTCGCGTTCTGGGGCCTCCTTGCGATCAGCTTGTGGTTCGGCGATTTCCTCGGGGACGTTGGCAACGGCATTCTTGTGCTTGCGCTAGTCAGTGTTGCCGGGCTCCATCTGATCGGCCGAGGATCGAAAGAGTCGACGACATCCGAGGAGCGCGAGCGCTTTTCGGAGCGCTATGGGAACAAGCTGTTTCTGCCGGCGCTCGTGATTCCGTTCACCGCTTTCGTCGGCACCTTGCTGTTCAACTATACGCCACTCAAGGGCCTGAATCTGATCGACTCGAAGGCGGTGACGCTTGTCTTGCTGGGCTGCGGCGTGATTATCGCCCTGGTCGTCTGCTACGCTTGGCTGCGGCCGCCGACGCTTGCCGGGGTCGACGAAGGCAGCCGCCTGGCCAATTCGATCGGCTGGGCGATGGTGCTGCCGCAAATGCTCGCGTCGCTCGGCGTGATTTTCGCCGCGGCGGGCGTGGGGAGTACGATCGGGGCGCTCGTCGGCGCGATCATCCCGAGCGGCAGCGTGTTGCTGGCCGTTGTGCTGTACGCGCTCGGCATGGTCGTTTTTACGATGATCATGGGCAATGCGTTCGCCGCTTTTCCCGTGATGGCGGCGGCGATCGGCGTTCCCATCCTGATCCACCAAGACGGCGGCAACCCGGCGGTGATCGGCGCAGTTGGGATGCTTGCAGGGTTCTGCGGGACGTTGATGACCCCCATGGCAGCCAACTTCAACATCGTCCCTGCGGCGCTGCTCGAGTTGAAGAATCAGTATGGGGTGATCAAGGCGCAGGTTCCGACCGCGATCCCGCTGCTGATCGCCAATATCCTAATTTTGTATTTCGCTGGATTCCACCTGTGACAAAGCTCGACGCTGGGCTTGCCTCGCACATGGCGGCGATCGCGCTGGGGCATGTCACGCGCGAATATCCCCACAAGCTCGATCATGTGCTGGCGAGTGATGAGGATGCATTACCGCAGCGCGCGCTGCACCCGATCTTCTTCGGCAGCTTCGACTGGCATAGCTGTGTCCACGGCTGGTGGGCCTTGCTGACGCTGCGGCGGCTGTTTCCGTACATTGGCGAGGCGGCTGCGATCGCCGAACTGGCGGAAAGCAGTTTCACGGCGGAAAAGGTGGGCGCGGAGCTCGCCTATCTCAAGCGACCACTGAGCCGCGGGTTTGAACGGCCGTACGGCTGGGCCTGGCTGCTGCAATTGCATCTAGAAGCCACTCGGCACGACGCACCCTGGGCCTCCGAACTCGAGCCACTGGCGCGCGCCTTTGCCGACCGGCTAGGCGACTATCTCGACATCCTGACCTATCCAATTCGAGTAGGGACCCACTTCAATACGGCCTTTGCACTGATCCTATCGCTGGAGTGGGCGGATGCGTTCGAGCCAGCGCTGGCGTACCGGATCCGCGATCGCGCACGCCACTGGTTCGGCGCCGACCGAGACTGCCAAGCATGGGAGCCAGGCGGCGATGAATTCCTGTCGCCGGCGTTGATCGAAGCGTTGTGCATCGCGCGTACAGAGCCAGCTCTTTTTCCTGGCTGGTTCCGTGAATTCCTGCCGCGAATTGGTGTGCATGAACCAGAGACATTGTTTGCCCCGGCTATTGTCAGTGACCGCAGCGATGGGAAGATCGCGCATCTCGACGGTCTGAACCTCAGCCGCGCCTGGTGCTGGCGGAGTATCGCCCCGTTGTTGCACTCAACCGAATGCGCGATCGCGAAAGACGCTGCCGAAGCCCATCTTGCAGCGGCGCTGCCGCAGATAGCTGGCGACTATATGGGTGAGCATTGGCTCGCGAGTTTTGCTTTGCTGGCATTGCTCGCACACGACGATTGTTCGGTCGATAGCGTTTAGCGTTTGAACCGTCGTTCGGCCGGTCAGCACGAATGTTCGGTTCGTGAGGTGCCATGGCAACGACCTTCGCATCAGCTCCGCGTTCGCAGTCCGTGGCGTCACCGCGATTCCGGGCTTTGCTGCTGCGGGCGAGGCAAGCGCTTCACAGGCACAAAGAAGCCACGCTGTGCCGTGGCACGGCACTTGCGCTGATGGTCAACCTCGCCATGCGCCCAAATCGTTTCCCGCCGCCTGCGCGTGCAATCGGGCGAGCCTATATGTTTCACTTCTGGCAGCCAGCAACGGCTGGAGAATGGCTCGACATCATCGCGGCCATCCTGCTGTGGCCGGTCGCCGTGATCACCTGCAGCCTGTGGTACACGCGCAAGAACGGAACCATTGTCTCCGAAGGGTTCGGCCGATCGAAAATCGGGCAGATGGCCGACCAATTTCTGCTTGCAACCACCTCCGGGCTTCTGCCGCCCTGGTATTATATTTTCGAGCTTTATCGCCCCGGCGCGATGGGCCTTGCCCGAGGCTATTTGACACGTGGCGAAACCAAGCATGGCGCCTATGTCCTGCTGGCGAAAGCGCGGCGTTCATCTTCGCCGCTTGGCGACAAGGAAGCGTTCGCGCGCTTCTGCGCCGAGCGCCAGGTAAATGCGCTGCCGGTGCTGCTGTCCGTGCACGACGGCGAGGTTCGCTGGGGTGCGGCCGGTAAGCCTCCCCAAGCCGATTTGTTCGTGAAACCCGTGCATGGACGAGGCGGCAGGGGCGCGGAACGGTGGGACTATGCCGCAAACGGCATTTACCGGCGTGAGGGCGACCAAGTGCTTTCGGTCGCGCAGTTGCTTGACCGTCTTCGCTCAATGTCGCGATCACAGGCCTATCTCGTCCAGGAGCGGGCGCGGAATCATCCTGCGATGCGCGACCTCACCAACGGCGCGCTCAACACGATCCGCATGATCAGCTGTCTCGACGAACGTGAGCAGCCCGAGCTTATCGGCGCGGTGCTGCGCATGGCGGTTGGTAGCAATGTTACTGTCGATAATGTGCATGCGGGCGCAATCGCAGCGAGCGTCGATCTCGCCGAAGGCCGGCTGTCGCGGGCGACCTATATGGGGACTGATGCGGCACAGAGCTGGATCGACCGCCATCCGAATACCGGAGCCCAGATTACCGGCCGGCTCCTGCCGATGTGGGATGATGTCTGCGATCTGGTTCGAAGAGCGCATTTTGCCTTCCATGACTGGGTCGTGATCGGCTGGGACGTGGCGATCACCGCCGAGGGCGCGCGGTTGGTAGAAGGCAATAGCGGGCCTGACATCGATCTGATTCAACGGCCTCTTCGCACGGCGTTCGGCGACGCTCGGCTCGGGGAGCTGCTTGCCCACCACCTGAGCCGGTCCGAACCGGCCTGGCGCCGTTAGCTGCTAGTCGGGCGAGCAGAGCGCCGAGGTCGCTCCAACGGCTCTGTCGCCCAGCAGCGACTGGCACACGGGCGTCGCCTGAAGCAGCGCATCGCCGCCGATCGACTGATAGGTGTCGACGATATTTTGCGCGGCGGTGAGCTTGATCTGCACCATCTGCTGCTGCGCTGCATAATAAGAGCGTTGCGAGTCGAGAACGTTGAGGAAGGGATCGACGCCGGCACGGTAGCGCGCTTCGGTCAGCGTGTAGGTGTCGGCGGTTGCTGCCTGTTGCCGCGTGCGAGCGCCGATCTCGTCATTGATCGTGCCGCGGCGAGCCAGCGCGTCGGCGACTTCGCGAAACGCCGTCTGAATTGTGTGCTGGTAAGTCGCGACTGCAGCATTGCGCTGTGCTTGGCTCAGCTGGACGTTTGCGCGGCCGGCACCACCTTGGAAGATCGCGTACGTAGCGTCAGCGCCGGCGCTCCAGCCGAATGCTCCGCCGGTGAACAGTTTCGCGAGCGAGCTGCTAATGAATCCGACAAGGCCAGTGAGCGTGATTTTCGGGAACAAGGCCGCGCGCGCCGCGCCGATCTGCGCATTGGCCGCGCGGAGCTGATATTCGGCCTGAAGCACATCCGGACGGCGCAAGAGCACGTAGGAATCGAGACCTGCAGGGACCGGTGCGATCTTGCCGAAGGCCTCGTCGATCGAGCTCGACAACAGTTTCGGATCGATCGGTGCACCGACCAGTAGCTGCAGCGCGTTCACGTCCTGCGCGACCGCAGTGCGCTGCTGCGCAAGGTCGGCCTGTGCCTGACTCAGGATCTGTTCTGCCTGGCGGAGGTCGGTTCGGGGGGCGATCCCTCCCTCGAGCCGAAGGCGCGTCAGGTCGACGCTCTTCTGGGCGCTCGCCGCCGTGTCCTGCGCGATCCTGAGCAGGCTCGAATCGGCGGCATGGTTGAGCCATGCGCTGACTACGTTCGCCACAAGGGTGAGGCGCGTTGCGCGCGCGCCCGCTTCGGTGGCGAAATAGCGCTGAAGCTCGACATGCGTCAGCGAACGCAGGCGCCCGAACAGATCGAGTTCGAAATTGGGAACGCTAAGGCCGGCCTGGTACTGAGCGCTGACCGAATTCTCTTTGTCGCCGGTCACAGCGACGCCCGCGCCAGCATTGACTGTCGGCAGCTGCTGAGCGCGTTGGATGCGGTACTGCTCGCGCGCCGCGGCGATGTTCGAGGCGGCAATCATGAGATCGCGGTTGCTGGCGAGTGCTTGCGCGATTAGTGCCTGCAGCCGCTGGTCTTGGAAGACCTGGCTGTAGGTGAGGACCGGTAGGCCTACCTCGGATTGGACGAGGTATGGATCGCCAACGGGCCACGACTGCGGAATCGCAGGATTTGGGCGCACATATTTAGGCTCCATCGTCGAGCAAGCCGTCGCGAATAGCGCGAGGAGAGCAGCTGCGCGCTTCATGCCCGCGCCTCTCGGCGTTGTCGAATGCGCTCGCGAATGACTTTGAGCCCATCGCGGACGCCGCGCCGAACGAGAACGAAGAAGAAGGGGATATAGAAGATCGCGAGGATGGTCGCGGTGAGCATTCCGCCAATGACGGCCGTACCGATTGCGATCCGGCTGTTCGCGCCGGCCCCCGTCGACAGCGCCAGCGGCAGCACGCCGAAAATAAAGGCGAAGCTGGTCATCAAGATCGGGCGTAAACGGATTTTGGCCGCCTCGATCGCAGCGTCGATCACACGCTGGCCCTCCCTCTCAGCGCGCTCGGCGAATTCGACCATCAGGATGGCGTTCTTGGCCGACAGGCCCATGGTCGTGATCAGACCGACCTGCAGGTACACGTCATTCTGAAGCCCGCGCAAAGTGACGAAGAGAACGGAGCCTACGAGACCCAAAGGAATGACGAGCAGGACTGCGACCGGGATCGACCAGCTCTCGTATAGCGCTGCAAGGCACAGGAAGACCACGATCAACGCCACTCCGTAAAGGATCGGCGCTTGTCCTGACGACAGACGTTCCTGGTAGGATTGACCGGCCCAGGCGACGGTGATTCCCGGGATCTTGCTCGCGAGACTTTCGACGATGTTCATCGCGTCACCGGAGCTGACGCCCGGCGCGCCTTGCCCGCTTATCTCGAACGAGGGATAGCCGAGGAAGCGGGAAGAGCTCGTCGGGGTCGTCTGCCACGACGTTTGGGCAAAGGAAGAAAAGGGAACCATCCCGCCCTGAGCGTTGCGGACGAACCATTGATCGATGTCGCGCGGCTTGGCGCGATACGGTGCGTCGCCCTGGACGTAGACGCGCTTGACGCGGCCGCGATCAAGGAAGTCGTTGACGTAACGGCCGCCCCAGGCAGTGGAGAGGGTGTTGTTCACATCGCCCGCGCTCAGCCCCAGTGTCGACACCCGCTGCTGGTCGATGTTGACCTTGAGGCTTGCAACATCGGGAAGCTCGCTCAGACGCACCGAGTTGAGGCGTGAATCCGCCGTCGCCGCCGCGAGCAGGCGATCCCGGGCTGCCTCGAAATCGTCACGAGGCATGCCCCCGCTGTTGAGCATCTCCATCGTGAAGCCGCTCGACTGACCGAGACCGCGAATGGCACCAGGGACGAGTGCGAACACCTGCGCATCGCGCAGCCCACGGAACGCGGCGCCGGCGCGCTGCGTGATTGCGTCGGCGCTGTTCTGGGAGCCTTCACGTTTGTCGTAGTCGGCCAGGTTGAGGAAGGCCTGCCCGGTGTTTTGACCTGCTGCCCCTTGGCCGCCCCCGGCAACTGTGAAGTAAGTCTTGACGTTTCTCTTTTCCGGACCCTCGAGAAAGTAGTTCTCGACCGCGCGTTGCACCTGAAGTGTTCGAGTCATCGTCGCGCCGGCAGGAAGGCGGAACTGTACGAGCGCCGCGCCCTGGTCCTCAGTGGGCAGAAAGCCGGTCGGAAGCCTGAAAAACAGCAACGCTAGAAGGGCGAATGCCCCGGCGTAGATGCCGAGGAAGAGCCACTTTCGGTCCACCACGTGGTTGACGCTCCGGACGAACCAGTCGCGGAAGCGGTCGAACCCAGTGTTAAATTTGACACGGCCAACTTCAAGCGCGTGTGCGACCCGGGGAGCCCTACGCCCGAGCCAGGTCTCTTCGACAGTCGCATGTGCGCGTCTCAGGAGGTTCGCCGCAATTGCCGGGCTCAGCGTCAGCGCGATAAACACCGACAAGCCCATCGCCGAGACGATCGTGGCCGAGAACTGGCGGTAAATGACGCCAGTGGAGCCGCCGAAGAACACCATCGGCAGGAAAACCGCGGACAAGACGAGCGCGATCGCCACGAGCGCCATCTGGATCTGCTCCATTGATGCGATCGTCGCGTCGCGCGGAGTCATTTCCGGATTCTCGTGCATCAATCGCTCAACGTTCTCGACCACGACGATTGCATCGTCGACGAGCAAGCCGGTGGCGAGCACCAACCCGAACAGCGTCATCGTGTTAATCGAGAATCCGAGCGCATAGAGGATCGCAAACGTGCCCATCAGCACGACTGGGACGGCGATGAACGGGATGAGTGTCGCCCGCCAGCTCTGCAGGAAAACGAACATTACCAGCACGACCAGCAGGATCGCCTCGAACAGCGTCTTTACGACCTCCCAGATCGAGAGTTTGATGAAGTCTGTCGTGTCGTTGGCGTAGGCATAATTGTAGCCGGCGGGCATTCGAGGCGCGATCTCCGCCACCTTGGCCTTGACCAGGTTCGCAGTCCGGAGCGCATTGGCCCCTGGTTCGAGCGAAATGCCAATTCCAGCGCCGGGATGACCATTGGCGCGGATCGTCGCCGCATAATTATCCGCGCCGAGCTCGACACGGGCGACGTCGCTAAGCAACACGCGGGCTCCGGTTGGATCGGCTTTTACGATGATGTTCCGGAACTGCTCGGGGGTCTGGAGCCGAGACTGAGCTGTCACCGTTGCGTCGAGCAACTGCCCTTGAGGCTGCGGCAACCCGCCGATTTCGCCGGCGGCGACCTCGGTGTTCTGGTTCTGGATCGCCGTGATTACATCGCCGGGCATAAGCCCAAAGCTCGCCAACTTGTGCGGGTCGAGCCAGATGCGCATCGCGTAGGACGAGCCGAACACGTTGACGTCGCCAACGCCGGGAATGCGCGACAGCTCGTCCTGCATGTTGGTCGTCAGCCAGTCGGAAACGTCGAAGTTGGTGCTTCGGTCCGTCTCGTCGAAGATGCCGGCGATGAGCAGCAGGTCGGGCGATCCCTTGCTGACGCGCACGCCTTGCTGCTGGACCTGTTGCGGCAGCCGCGAGATCGCCGACTGGATGGCATTTTGAACCTGGACCTGCGCGATGTCCGGATCGACACCCTTCTGCAGAATGACGCTGATCGACACCTGTCCTCGCGCGGTCGAGGAGGATTGGAAGTAGAGCATGCCGTCGATACCGGTCAGCTGCTGCTCGAGAATTTGGGTGACGCTGCTTTCCAGCGTGGCGGCAGAAGCGCCGGGATAGCTTGCACGGATATTGATCTGCGTCGGAGCGACGTCAGGATATTGAGCGACCGGCAGCGAAATGATTGAGCCGATACCCATCAGCATGATGATGATCGCGATCACCCACGCGAAGATCGGGCGATCGATGAAAATCTTTGACATTTAGCCGCCGCGCCGCTGGGCGTTCATTTTCTTGAGAGCTTCTGGCGGCGGAGCCTTGACTCGCTGGGGCGCTGTTTGGGGGACCGGCTTGATCGGCGCACCGTCTTTCAGGTTGGCGGTGCCTTGCGTAATCACCTTCTCGCCCGGGGCGAGCCCACCGGTCACGACCCAATTGGTGCCAAGTACGCGGTCCGCCTGGACCGCCCGTTGCACGGCGCGATTGCCGGGTCCCACGACGAACAGGGTCGCGTTGCCTTGCGGGTCACGGGTGATTGCGGGTTGAGGCACGAGAATTGCCGACGTCTGAATCGCCTGGGAGAATGCCGCGGTTACATACATGCCAGGGAGCAGGAGGGACTGTGGGTTCGGGAAACGGGCGCGGATGGTCACCGTACCGGTGCCTTGGTCGACAATCACCTGGCTGAACTCCACCGTTCCGGTGAAGCCGTAATTGGAGCCGTCAGGAAGCTTGAGGCGGACCTGCGCCGCGGTGGGTACCGCGCCGCCTTGGGCAAGTGCTTGCCGTAGCTGCAGAAGGTCGGCTGCCGATTGCTGGATGTCGACGAAGACGGGGTCCAGTCGGGTTATGGTGGCGAGCGGATCCGTCTGGTTGGCGGTGACCAGCGCGCCTTCCGTCACGTTCGACAGGCTGATCCGACCGGTGATCGGCGCTGGAACCCGGGTGAAACGCATGTTCACCTGCGCGGCCCGCAGAGTTGCACTATTCTGGGCGACTGATGCCTCGGCCTGCCGCGCCTGGGCAAGCGCGTCGGTATAGTCCTGCTTGGAAATTGCCTCCATCTTCGCAAGCGGAGCGTAGCGAGCGGCGCGGGTGCGGGCAGCGACCGCGCTTGCGCGGGCGCTCTGAAGATTGGCCGCGGCCTGCGCCTGCTGTGCCGCATAGATGCTCGGGTCTATCTGATACAAAGTCTGTCCTTGGCGGACGATCGATCCTTCCTGGAACAGGCGCCTCAGGATTACCCCCGAAACCTGCGGTCGCACGTCGGAAACCTGGTAGGCGGCGACGCGGCCCGGTAGCTCCTGTTCGATTGGGGCACTGCCCTGCTGGACGACGACATAGCCGACCGCAACTGGTCCACCGCGGCGACCGCCAGCGCCTTGCGCGTCCTTGGAGTCGCTGCCGCAGCCCGCAAGGAGCATCGCTGCACATAGCACAGCAGCGGTCGGTCCGTTCCGGAAAGCCGAGAAACTCACGGGTGTCGCCAATTTCGATTGTCGCTCCTGATTGCAAGCCTCAGGGCCTGTGGAGCCGCTAAGATGAGCATCCGTGTGCCGCTAGGTTAACATTTGGCAAGGGCGCCCCGCTCTTCGACCAATGGGCGACGAGAACCGACGAGCGGCAAGTTAAGTTTCGCGGCTGATTTTTGATGCTGGGCTCAGGTGACGCGGTCAGCGCGCCGCCGACCGGCAATCGGAACAGTCTTTGATGGCCATCGACTGACGCGCGATAACCGCGCGACAGTCGACCTATGCTATTTGCCTACAGTGGCTGCTTGGAGCAAGCCACGTCATATTGCGAAGATGACGCGGTGTTGCGGGAGTTCTGCGGCTGCTCGCCCGCATAGCGATCGTGGGCGCTTCCGCCGAACGCCGTGCCTGGCGAATTTGCCGTATTGCCAGGCGCCGCTCCTTCTCCGTCAGCAATCAGATCTTCGCACTCCACGCCTGGCTGGCCAAAGGCGTTCCCACTATTCGTGTGCCAATAGCCGCTGCCGTTAAACTGGCCGTTGCCCGGCGGTGAGGTTTGGGCCGACGCAAATGCGGGCGCGAAGGCCAGAGCAGTTGCACCAAGCATAAGGATTGTGGCTCTCATTGGGGCTCTCCTCCATGGCGGACACGCCGAGAGCGAAGATCGCCGGCGGGGGGCTGACGCACCAGCTCAAAATCGCTCTCGGCGGTATCACTTGGTGCCCTTCATCGCGCCGATGGTTCACCGAGGGCGCCCATTCGGCGCCCGGCAGCGGCAGATGGGGTGGCGCTAGAGCGCGTAGGTCAAGCCGATGACCAGCGCTCCGCGGTTGTGGTAGCCGTATCGATAAAGGTTCTGGCCCGGCCGAACTCCCGTCCACGCGGCTTGGAGAGTCATTGGGCCGAACTGGCGCGCGACGCCGATACGCCAGTCGAATTCTCGCCGATAGCTGTAACCGTGTTCGCTTCCGCCGAGCGGAACGAGCAGCCCGGCATGGCCGCTGAGACTCAGCTTGGGGGCGATCTCAGCCCTTGCGTTGAGTTCGCCATAGACTGTCCCATTTTTCAGATAATCAGGGGACGCATAGATGCGGGCCGTCAGGAATTTGCCGGAAAGACCGACGTAGGCCTCGGAGTACGATCTGGCCGCGGCGCGGTCGGAATATTCGGAATAAACTGAGCGGATGACGCCGGCATCGATGGTGATCCCCGAGGACAGGCGCTTCGCATATCCGGCGTTGAGGATGAGCCCGAGCGGCCGCACTCCTTCGTGCTCGCTTGCGACCAGCTTTCCGGACAAGGTCCCGTAGAAACCGCTTGGATCGTCATAATAGACATCGACGATGCCGACGGGACGGCTCTCACTTACGGTATAGCCGCGGTACCGGTCGTCACTGAAAACCGATACCGCCGCGCTCGTCTGAGCTGCTGCGGGTGACGAGTGGCTGGCGATCGCCGAACCAATCAGGACGGCGCTATTGGCCTTGCCGAGCAGTCGGCGCGCTCGCGACCTGAGATGGTCCGCAGTTGCAGTCACAGGCGCCGGCCACACGAAGGAGCGTTGCGCATGCGTCGATAGCTCCGCCCCCTCTGCGTTCCGAGACCAGGATCGGCGCTGCAGTGCGCCGCCGCTCCCGAACGAGCGCGACGAGGCCGCTGACATGTGCTGCGGCAAAGGAACTGCCGTTGACGAGAAACCATCGTCCTCCGGGCTCAGTGGTGGGAATATCCCGTCCTGGCGCAGTGTAGGCCCGCCCGAGCGATGGTGCCAAGGCGCTGCCGGAAACGGCGATCACTCCGGGCAGCGAAGCAGGAAAACCGCCGCCGGGGAGTTTTTGGTCGAAAGCGGTAACGACGATGCTGCCCTTAGCGAGTCCGACCTTGAGGAGTTCGCGCAGCAGCCGGTCGTCGGGACCGGTCAGGCTCAAATTGATGACATCCGCCCGGTTTTCGATGGCGAAGTAGATCGCTTTGGCGAGGCTAAGAGTGTCGCATACAGTCGCACTGGTTGGCGATGGCTTCACTTGCCAGCACGCGCGCAATCCGAGCAATCGAGCGCGCGGTGCTACGCCAGCGATCCCGATTCCGTTGTCGGCCTTGGCGCCGATGATGCCCGCAACACCTGTCCCATGCTCTTCGACCGCTAGGGACTGACCGGCGACGAAGTTGCGATTGACGAGAAACTGGCCAGAAAGGTCGGGATGGGTGGCCTCGATGCCGCTGTCGATCACCGCGACTTTGACTCCGCGTCCTGTCGCGATGCGATGAAGGTCGGCGAGATGCCACTGCTTCGCTGCTGGCTCCGCGGGGAAGAGCGGATCCTTGTGCGACCGCGCTGCCGCTTTGGCACCGTAGAGCTCGACCGGTTGGGCCCAGACGACATCGGCATCGCGGGAGACTTGCTCCGCTGCCGCAGTGGTTGCTCGCCCCTTGGGTACGATCATCACAAAACAATCGACGCCGATCATCGGCATTGGCCAATTGTCGGCGAGCGTCAGTCCGTACCGCCGCGCGATTTGCTTGGCGATGCGCTTGCGCGCCGTTTGCGCGATCTGATCGCCGTATCCGCCGGCATATTCGCCGGTTGGCCGGTAATGGTCGGGACCTTGGCGTACCATCACAAGGATTTCGCGCTGGGGAGGCCCTGCTGCCCGAGCACGCAACGCCGTGGCTGGAACCAGTGCCAGTGCCGCGGCCCAGAATAAAATCGAGAGTCGCGCGCCCCACTTCCATTTCATCGCGGAGCTCCGTCGATCGGCTCGGCCATCTGCACGTCGTCGTCCGCGCGCAGACGCGTGAGCGCGATGTTGCGCTGCCGCGCTGGAACGTGGAGCAGATAGGCATCAGCGTCGGTCGGTCCATCCACGATCGAGGCGTTCGCTGCTCTTAAGGTCGACCTGACGTCTTCGATCGTCGCGTCAGCGCGAAACATGACGATCACGTCCGCTGTGGTCGAGGGAGGTGCCGAGCCAAGCGCCTGATAGGTTGGGCGGCTCAGCCACAGCAGGGTCGCTGCGCCGAAGACGAGAAACGCGACCTGCGCCGCGGCAAGCGTGGCGACGGCCGGATGCCGCACCATCCGCCACATCGATCTCGGCTCCTTTCTGGGCGCTGGTGGCGGCGCAACCCGGCTCAGCAGCCGCGCCCAGCCCGCATCCATTTCGGGCGCGAGGCTGCGGAATTCCCGGATCACGCGACGCTCGAGCGTCAATTGCTCGCGGCATCCGGGGCAGGAGGACAAATGTTCCTCCACCAGAAGCCGATCTGCCGGATCAAGCCTCCCGCTGGCGTACCACGGAAGCAGTTCCTCCGCTTCGTGAGGCTGATCGTTGGAATGATTGAGATCGGACATCGGCTATCCCCCTACAGCCAATCCGCGAAGTTTCCGGCGAGAGCCTGCCTGAGGCGCCGCCGGGCGTGGAACATGCGTGTCTTCACCGTATCGACCGGACAATCCACGATCTCAGCGATTTCGCGATAGCCCATGCCGTGGAAGTAGGTGAGATCGACCACGGCACGGTGATCGGGTGAGAGACTGGTCATCGCTTCGCGGAGGGCATCGCCGAGGCGCTGATGCTGCAACTGCGTGTCGGGTCCCGGCTCGGTGCTGACCTGGGGGTCGAGACCGTCATCGGGCAACGGATCGGGCCAGCGCTGCTTCGCCTTCAGCGCCTTGCGGTAGGCGATTGCGAAAATCCAGGTCGAGGGCTTGCTCGCCCCCCTGAACCGATCCGCCGTTTGCCACACCACCATCATCGTGTCGTCGAGCACCTCTTCGACCAGCTGCGGACGCTGCAGGAGATTGATCAGGAACCGGGCCAGCCGCGGCTGGTAGATTCGGTACAGCTTCTCGAACGCCTGCAGGTCGTTGGCCCCAACACGCGCAATAAGCTCATTGTCGGAGGTAATCGGACGCGCTGCCCCAGCCCGGAGGCGAGTCAACCTCGCTGACCAGCTCACTTGCCGACACTTCCCACTTGCATGGGTGTCTCCTGGCGCCTGAAAGGTTCACTGGCGGCGCGATGCGGATTCTAGCTCAGATACGGCAGCCGAGGAATGCTCGTGCCCGGGGCTTCAGGTTCCCGGCTGAATGTAGGGCACGCGCGCAAACAGCTCCCGCTGCTCGCGGCGCGGGTCATTCTCCAAATGCGGCGGCGCGTCGAAGATCATCGTCGAGCGCTGAGGCAGGCGGTACTGCGGCCAGCCCGGATCGCCCTTGGCGGCGAGAGTGATGAATGCGCGCATCATTGCGTCGCTGACTGCGCGCGAGTTGGTGTCCGTGCCCGCAATCGAACCTTGCGAATCCAGTGTCCCGAAGACCAGCGGAATGTCGAGCATATGCGGCGCTCCGCGCCACGGTTCGACCGGCGAGGCGAAGTCGAGCTGATAGACCCATGTAGGGGCGTTCGCGCGAGCGCGCGCCTCAGCTTCCTCCACCTGTCCGCGCCAGCTGCGCCCGGCCGTGGTAGCCGCGTAGAAGAGCTGCGCGGGCGTGAAGTTCGGGAACAGGCGCCGATATTCTAAGACCACCCATTCCGGCAGAATATCGATCCGCAGCTCGGGTGCCATGCGTTGCGCCAAATTGTCCCACGTGAGGCCAGCAAGCTTGTCCCGGCTTATGAACGCGCGAGTCTCGTCATGCGTATTGCCGAGCACCATTGGAATTGCGTTCGACTGCGGGTTGGCGTCAGGCCAGAATGGGTGGCGAGTCAGCCACTTCATGTCGAGTACCGGGCCGAAATAGACGCCGCCCCCAATGATCGGATCGGTAGTATCGAGCGCGTTGACGAGCCGCTCCACCGGCATCGTCGGCAGTTCGCCGGGCGGGACCTTGAGGCGTGCGAGATAAGCCTTGGCTCGTTCGGTCGCGTGCAACGGTCCTGAAGCCGTCACCTGCTGGCCGCTCATCGTTGCGGCGCTGTGGAACAGTCCCGCCGCTGCCGGCATGCCCATCAAGGTTGCGATCTTTGCGCCGCCGCCGGACTGACCGAACACCATCACGCGCGCGGGATCGCCGCCGAAAGCAGCGATATTCTCGCGAATCCATTTGAGCGCGAGAATGAGGTCGAGTTGGCCAAGGTTCCCGCTGTCCGGAAAGCGCCGATCGAGCCGCGCGAGATAAAGATAACCGAGCGCGTTCAACCGGTGATTGACGGTGACCGCCACCACTCCGCGCGAAGCGAGATGCCGGCCGTCGTTCAGTGGGTCGACCACGCTACCGCTCGAGTAGGCGCCGCCATGGAAATAGACCATCACCGGCAGGTTCGCGCCGCGCTGTGCGTCCGGGGTCCAGACGTTGAGGAACAGGCAGTCTTCGCTCTGCGGCCGGTACTTGCCGCCGTTCTGTGGGGCGGATGGTCCAAAGGCCAGCGCGTCTATTATTGTCCGCACCGGCGGTGGCGCGGTCGGTGGCTGGAAGCGCTTTGCAGTGCCGTAGCGGATGCCGCGGAAGACGTGCGCTCCACCTTCGATGGATCCGCGCACCCGGCCGAGTGCGGTATCGACCGTCCGATAGCGAGCAGTTGATGCGGCACTGACGATCGTCGGAAACGCGGCAGCACCGACGACGAACGACCGCCGGGTGATCATCGCCGGACGTCCAGCTCCCCGGCAAGAAAGGCGTCTATATCCGCCTGTGTGAAGAGGCTCGCGTCGCCCGGAAGGCTGTGTTTGAGGCAGGCGAGCGCCAGGCCGTAGCGGCCGGTGCGTTCCTGATCCTGCCCAGTCAGGAGGCCGTGAAGCACACCGGCGGCGAAGGCGTCACCGGCACCGATCCGGTCGACGATCCCGGCGACGACAATTTCCTCAGTCTGCGACGCGCTCTTGCGCGTGTCGATGCGCGCCGAAATGCGGTGCCGGTCGGCATCGTCGACGTGACGTGCGGTCGAGGCAATGAACTGCAGGTTGGGAAAGGCGTCGAAGGCGGCCATTGCAGCGCTGCGCCTGCGCTCCTCGCCGTCGCCGCCAAACTCGCGGCCGAGCAGAAGCGAAATATCACGATGGTTGCCGAAGAGGATTTCGGCCTTGGCAACGAGCTTGGTGAGGATAGCTTTCGGGTCAGAATCCCACCGTTGCCAAAGCTGCGCGCGATAGTTTCCATCGAACGAGACTTTGACGCCGCGTGATCGCGCCGCGTCGGCCGCTGTGAGCGCGGCTTCGGCCGATCTCGGGCCGAGGGCGGGCGTGATCCCGGACAGATGGAGCCACCCGGCCCCATCGAGCAGTCGATCCCAGTCGAAATCGTCCTTGCCGGCAAGGCCGAAGCTGCTCTCTTCGCGGTCGTAGACGATCGCCGAGGGCCGCAGGCCTGCGCCGACCGCGAGAAAATACAGTCCCATGCGGCCATCGCCGCGCGGCACTTCGCTAACATCAACGCAGTGCCGTCGCAGGTACCCGATAGCGGCTTCGCCGAGCGCATTGTCTGGCACCCTACTGACCATTGCCGTTTCGTGGCCCAGCGAAGTCAGGCCCACAGCAACGTTCGCCTCGGCTCCGCCGACGTGAACGTCGAGCCGACCGTTCTGAAGCAACAACTCACGACCCGGCGCAGTCAGCCGTAACAATAACTCGCCGAAGCACACGACCTTTGCCATCAGCGCGCCAGCCAACCGCCGTCGATTGCGAGAATGTGCCCCTGGACGTAATCGGAGGCGTCCGAGGCGAGAAAGACGACGGCTCCAGCAAGGTCCGACGGCTGTCCCCACCGCCCGGCTGGGATGCGCTCCATGATCTGACGATTGCGCAGCTCATCCGCCTGCAACGCGGCAGTGTTGTTGGTCGCAATATATCCGGGCGCAATCGCGTTCACGTTGATCCCCTTGGCCGCCCACTCATTAGCCAGCAATTTCGTCAGCCCGGCAACGCCGCTCTTCGAGGCCGTGTAGCTTGGGACCCGGATGCCACCCTGGAAGCTCAGCATCGACGCGATGTTGATGATCTTGCCCCGACCTTTGCTGACCATTTGCCTCGCCGCCGCCTGGCACAGAAAGAACACCGATTTGAGATTGGTGTCGATGACCGCGTCCCAATCTTCCTCGCTAAAATCCAGCGCGTCGCCGCGGCGTATGATTCCCGCATTGTTAACGAGGATGTCGAGTCCGCCGAGTTCGCTCAGCGTCTGATCGACGACCTCCTGCACGGGAGCGATTGTGGAAAGATCGGCGCCAACTATCGCTGCCCGCCGGCCTACGGTCCGGACTCTTTCTGCCGTCTCTTCAGCCGGGGTTCGCCCGACCAACGCCACGTCCGCGCCAGCTTCCGCCAGCGCAATCGCCAGCCCCTGACCTATACCGGTGTTGGCACCGGTGACTACCGCTACCCGCCCAGTGAGATCGAACAATCCGCTCATTGCAGTTGGCAGATGTCGAGGACGTTCATGTCGGTATAGTCCTGGTTTTCACCTGCCATCGCCCAGATGAAAGCGTAGGATTTGGTGCCAGCGCCCATGTGGATCGACCAGACTGGGCTAATCACGGCTTCCTCATTGGCGACGACAATGTGCCGCATCGCTTCGCCCTCGCCCATGAAGTGCATGACGCGGTCGTTCTCGCCGTCGAGCTCGAAATAGAAATAGATCTCGCTGCGCCGTTCGTGGATGTGCGGCGGCATCGTGTTCCAGACGCTCCCCGGCTTAAGCACGGTCAGGCCCATCACGAGCTGCGCGCTATCGCAGATGCCGGGAATCACGAGCTGGTAGATAGTACGCTGGTTCGATTCTTCGAGTGTGCCGCGTTCGAGTGCATTGGCCTCGGCGATTGAGAGCTTGCGCGTCTGGAGCGCCCTATGTGCGGGACAGGAGACAAGGTAGAAGCGCGCGCCCTGGCCGGAGAAGACGACGTCTTTGGCACCCATGGTGACGAACAGGCAGTCCTTGTTACCCAGATCGAACGCTTCGCCGTCCACCACGATCTTGCCGAGGGTCTTGCCGACGTTGACGATAGCCAGTTCGCGGCGCTCGAGGAACGGATGGCCGGCCGCCGAGGCCGGCTCTGTCTGCTCCGGCAAGCGCAGGTCCGCAGAGCCGACGAGCACTCCGCCAATCACCAACCGGTCGGCATGGGTGTAGTTGAGCACGACCTCGCCTTCGCGGAACAGGTTCTGCACGAGATAGCGCTCGCGCAGTTCCTCGTTGGAAACGCACTCCATCATATCCGGATGGGTCGCGTAATAATTGCGTTCGAACATCGTTACTCCGTTAGGCTGCAAGAATGTGCGGCTCGTCGAGCCGGTAGGCGCGCCGGACCAGGTCGTAGGCGAGCTCGTGCGCCAGTTCCGCCGCTTCCCAGTCGGCGATCCGGTGCTCGGCGACGAGTCGTGCAAGGAAAGTGCAGTCGACGCGCCGCGCGACGTCGTGCCGCGCCGGGATCGACAGGAAGGCGCGGGTATCGTCGTTGAAACCGACCGTGTTGTAGAAACCGGCGGTCTCCGTCGTCATTTCGCGGAAGCGGCGCATGCCCTCAGGGCTATCGTGGAACCACCAGGCGGGACCAAGCTTCAGGCACGGATAATGGCCTGCGAGCGGCGCGAGCTCGCGCGCGTAGCTGCTCTCATCGAGCGTGAAGAGGATGATGCTGAGCCGCGGCTCGTTGCCGAAGCGGTCAAGCAGCGGCCTCAGCGCGCGCACATATTCCGTGCGCTGCGGGATGTCGGCGCCTTTGTCGCGCCCGTACTGCTGATGAAGCCAGCGGTTGTGGTTGCGCAAGGAACCGGGGTGGATCTGCATCACCATCCCGTCCTCGACGCTCATCGCCGCGAACTCGGTCAGCATCTGTGCGCGGAACAACTCCGCGTCCTTGGTCGTCCATGAACCGCCAATCATGCGCGCGAACAGAGCCTGCTTGTCGAGTTCGGAGAGATCGGCGGTTGCCGGCGAGGGATGGCCGTGATCGGTCGCAGTCGCTCCTGCCGCGCGGAAGTCCGCCCGGCGCTTCCGATGCGCGGCGAGATAGCCATCCCAGCTCTGCACGTCTTCACCGGTGAGTTCGCCGAAACGCTGCAGCGCCGCATGGAAATCTTCATGTTCGGGATCGACCACCGCATCGGGTCGGTAAGTCGTGACCACCCTGCCGTTCCACTCCGACGCGCGGATTACAGCATGATGGTTCAGTTGCTCGTGGGCACCCTCAGTCGTCGCCAGCAGCTCGATGTTGAAGCGGTCGAACAAGGCGCGCGGGCGGAACGCCGGGGTCGCCAGCGCTTCGCTGATGCGGTCGAAGGTGAAATCGGCAGTCGTCGCATCGAGCGCGACGTCGAACCCGAACACCTCCGCCAAGACATGGTCCAACCACATGCGTGAGGGCGTTGCGCGGAAGAGATAATAATGCGCCGCAAACAGCCGCCATGCTTCGCGCGGATCGGCTTCGCTTGGGCCTGCGCTGCTGGCGACGCCGAGCGCATCGAGCGGCACGCCCTGGCTGTAGAGCATTCGGTACAAGTAATGGTCGGGCGCGAGTAGCAGCTCAGTGGCGTTGGTCCACGGATTATCGGTTGCGAACCAGGCCGGGTCCGTGTGCCCATGCGGGCTGACGATCGGCAGGTCCTTGACGCTCGCATAGAGCGAGCGCGCAATTGCTCGCATGCCGGGCTCTGCGGGGAACAGCCGGTCGGCGTCGAATTTGAGGGTTTTCGGCATCTGTCCGCCTTTAGGTAACCGGTGTCAGCGATGGCGGCAAGGCTCACCTGCCCCGCGGCGGCGCGACCGATGCCCGGCGGACGAGCGTCGACAGGAACATCGACGGCTCGTCGACGTGGCTGTCCGGATCGATCACGTCCCCAACCAGCTTCAACGCAGCCGAACGCGCCATCGAAATGATCGGCCAGCGCACAGTGGTCAGCGGCGGCCAAATGTGCGCGGCGATTGCGGTATCGTCGAAACCGACAATCGACAGGTCCTGCGGGACATGAAGGTCGCGCTGCCGCGCTGCATGCAACACGCCTGCGGCCATTTCATCGTTCGAGGCGAAGATCGCCGTCGGGGCCGGAACTTGGTCGAGCAAGAGGTTTCCCGCCCGCAGTCCGGATTCGAAAGTGTAGCTTCCTTCGGCGATCAGGCTGCGCGGCAGCTTGATCTTCGCAGCCCGAAGCGCATCCTCGAAACCAAGCCGCCGCTCGGCGGCCGAGCGGAATCCGTGCGGGCCTTCGATTAGTCCGATCCGCTGATGTCCCTGTTCGACGAGATAGGTAACCGCCTCGCTGACCGCCTGCCGGTCGTTTGACGCAACCAGATGGTCGGGGTCGTCGAGCTCGGCCGAGCCCATGCGGGTGTAGCGCACTCCGAGCTCGTCGCAGAGGCGTGCCAAAGCTTCGTTCTCCGACAGCGGCGGCATGATCACGATTCCGAACAGCCGCTGCCGCTCGAGAAAATTGCGCACATCCTCGAGCATGCGCGGGGACGTCCGGTCGAGCGGCCGGACCACCAGGCCGAACTCCGTATCATGTAACGCATCGAGAATGCCCTGCTGGACGTTGATTACGGTCTGCGCGTTGGGATTGTCGTGGATCAGGCCGATGAGGAAGTTGCGCCGCAGTGCCAGTGCCCGCGCCTGCGGGTTGGGCACGTAGCCAAGCTGCTTAATGACCCCCTCGACCCGCTCACGCGTTTCTTCATTGAGGAGCGCGGAATTGTTGATGACTCGGCTGACCGTCTTCTTGGAAACGCCGGCGAGGCGTGCGACATCGTTGATTGTCGGCGGCCTTCCGTTGCGCCGCATCGTATCGGGTGCCTGTTTGCTAATGGCCAAATCTCACCTTTCATTATGCGATACCCGCAGCGTGTCTGCCTGCCAACGGTTGCGCTTGCGCGGCCGCGGCTACGAGAATAGCATTTTGACACCGGTTACTACATGAATCTCGTCAGCCCTGTTGAAACCCTCAAGCGTGCCACTCCGCTTGTCCAGGTGCACCCGCTGGACAATGTCGCCGTCGCACTTAGGCCGCTCGAAGCGGGAGAATGCGTCGAGCTCGCTGGGCGGCAGCTGCCGGTCGGCGAAGCGATTCCAGAAGGGCACAAGGTCGCAATCGCGGAAATCGCACCGCAAGAGGTGGTCCGCAAATATGGCTGGCCGATCGGACGCGCGACGAAGGGCATCGCCGCCGGAGCGCAGGTCCACAGCCATAATGTCGAGACGTTGCTGAGCGGAGTCGAAGGCTATCGCCACCAGCCGATCGCGGGCAGCCCGCTTCCCTCGGCCAATGATGTCAGTTTTTCTGGCTATCGCCGCGGCGACGGACGCGTTGGAACGCGCAACGAAATTTGGGTGCTGCCCACCGTCGGCTGCGTTTCGCGGACGGCGCAGCGGATCGCCGCCACCGCCCATGCGCGCCACGCCGGTTCGGTCGATGGAGTCTATGCCTTCACTCACCCGTTCGGCTGCTCGCAGCTGGGGGATGATCTTGCTGGCACTCGCTCGTTGCTCGCCGCGCTTGCCTGCAATCCGAACGCTGGCGGGGTGCTCATCGTTGGCCTCGGCTGCGAATCGAATCAGCTCGACGCGCTGATTGACGAAATCCCCGAAGCGCTGCGCGACCGCGTTCGCACGCTGAGGGCCCAGGCGGAGGAGGACGAGACCGACGCCGGGCTCGCGCTCGTCGATGAGCTAGTCAGCGAAGCGGCGAAGTCCGGGCGCGAGCCAGTGCCGCTTTCGGAACTCGCCATCGGTCTGAAGTGCGGCGGATCGGACGCATTTTCGGGTCTCACCGCCAATCCGCTGGTCGGGAAAATATCGGACGTGGTCGTGGGCTCCGGCGGCTCGACCATGCTCACCGAAATCCCGGAGATTTTCGGAGCCGAGCGCCTCCTGATGGCGCGCGCCGAGAGCAGCGACGTGTTCGATGCGCTTGTTGCAGTGGTCAACGATTTCAAACGTTACTTCCTTGAGCATGACCAACCGGTTTCAGAAAACCCGTCGCCTGGGAACATCGCTGGCGGTATCACAACGCTTGAGGAGAAATCGCTCGGCGCGGTGCAGAAGGCGGGCCAGGCACCGGTCACTGACGTGCTTCGCTACGGCGAGCGGGTTAGGCGAAAGGGCCTGAGCCTCCTCGAGGCGCCGGGCAATGACGCGGTCTCCTCGACCGCGCTCGCCGCCGCGGGCGCGACCATGATCCTATTCACGACTGGCCGCGGGACGCCGCTCGGCTTTCCGGTGCCGACGGTGAAGATCGCCTCGAACAGCGCGCTTGCGGCGCGCAAGAAGAACTGGATCGATTTCGACGCCGGCAAGGTGCTGGCCGGCGGGCTCGACGCTGCCGCGGACGAGCTGCTCACGCTGATTGTGCGCGTCGCGTCGGGCGAGACGACGGCAGCCGAACGCAATGACGAGCGCGAGATCGCGATCTGGAAGCGCGGCGTCACGCTTTGAATCGTCCAAAGTATCGCGACCGGCTCAGCACAGGCATCGTCCATTTTGGCGCCGGCGCCTTTCACCGTGCGCATCAGGCCGATTATGTCGATCGCCTGCTGCACGACGATCCGCGTTGGGGAATTGCCGCAGTGTCGCTGAGGAGTGCTGCGACGGTCGAAGCGCTCAAGGCGCAGGACGGCCTCTACACGCTCGCCGTCCTTGATGCCCAGACGAGCTTCCGCACCATCGGCGCGCATAGCCGCTTCTTCGGTCCGCATGACGGGGCTGATGTCCGGCAGCAGTTGCGGGATCCAACCGTGAGGATCGTCACGAGCACGGTCACCGAGAAAGGCTACTGCCTGGCTGCAGACGGCACGCTCGACTTCACCCATCCGGATGTCTCGCGCGATCTCGAACAAGCAGAGCAGCCGCTCAGCCTGATCGGCTGGCTAGCGATGGGCCTGGCCGACCGGCGCGCCAGCGGGCTCGCTCCGTTTACGCCGATCTGCTGCGACAATATGGCTTCGAACGGGAGAAAGTTGCGGTCCGCCGTCGTCGCTTTTGCCCAGCGGATCGATCCGGAGCTCGCACGCTGGATCGAAGGGGAAGTCGCCTTTCCGAACACGATGGTAGATTCGATCACTCCGGCGACCGACGATCGTCTCCGCGGCATCGTGCGCGATGCAACGGGGTTTGACGACGCCGTTCCCGTCAGCCGCGAAGCCTACACGCAGTGGGTGCTCGAGGACGTGCTTCCAGCAGGATCACCCGATCTCGGCTCCGTCGGCGTTACGCTGACGGCCGATGTCCAGGCGTGGGAGAAAGCGAAGCTTCGTATCCTCAACGGCGCGCATTCGAGCCTCGCTTATCTCGGACTGCTGCTCGGGCTCGAAACCGTCGCCGACTCGATGGCGCATCCGGCGCTGTCTGCCTTTGTCGAGCGCCTCGTCACTGAGAACATCATCCCGACGCTCGAGCCGTCGCCGATCAACCTTCGCGGTTACGCAGCGGCGACGCTCGCCCGGTTCCGCAATCGGGCGATTAATCATCGGCTCTCGCAAATTGCCTGGGATGGTTCGCAGAAACTGCCCTACCGCTTGCTCGATACCATGCTCGACGCGCGTGCGTCCGGCCGGCCGCTCGACCGCCTTGCGATGCCCGTCGCGGCCTGGATCCTGTTCGTTGAGCGGCAGGCACGTGCCGGCGTGCCGATCGTAGATCCGCTTGCGGATCTTCTGGCGGCGTTGGGCCGTTCGCCCGATCCCGTTGAAGGCATCCTCCGGCTGCGGCAGGTGTTCCCTGAAAGCCTTGCGTCCGACGTCGCCTTCAGATCAGCCGTAAACACCGCCGCCGCGGCCATACGCGCAGAAGGCGTTGCCGCGGCGATCGGCGCGTCCGCGATGATGTCCAGCACAACAAAATAGCGGATTAGAACGCAAATCGGCTCTTGCAAATTGCGAATGACACCGGTTTCCTTTAGGTCTGGCAAAAGAGATCAAACAGGGGCGGGAGGGGCAGTGGTACAAGCGAGCAACGAGGCTGCGGAGATCGCAGACCGGTTCCTGACCGCGCGCCGTTCCGCCGCGGGGCTTGCCGCTTATCCAGGCGACATGCCGTCCTCGCTGGACGAGGCCTATGCGATCCAGGATGCAGCAATCGCGGCGTGGAACCGCCCCATCGTCGGATGGAAGGTCGGCCGAGTCTCGCCGCCGCTTGTACAGAAATTCGGTACCGAGCGGCTCGCCGGGCCCATCTTCTCCAGCCGCGCTGCGAAATCCAACGGCAGCGATGTCGAAATGCCTGTGTTCGACAAGGGCTTCGCAGCGGCCGAAGCGGAATTTCTCCTGCGGATCGGCCACGCGCCCGAGCCCACGCAGACTGAGTTCACGTTAAAAGAGGCTGCCGAGCTGATCGACGCTGTGCATATTGGAATCGAGGTCGCAAGCTCGCCCCTCGGCGCAATCAATGATCTCGGCCCAATCGCCGTCGTATCCGACTTCGGCAACAATAACGGACTGGTCGTCGGCGCCACCATTTCCGACTGGCGCACTAGCAGTTTCGAGCAATGGATCGTGACAACGTTGATCGACGGCGACGAGGTCGGGAGCGGCCGCGCCTCGGCATTCCCCGACGGCGCCCTAGGCTCCGCGCGCTTTCTGTTTGAGCTGATGGCTCGGCGGGGAATCGGGCTTGAGCGCGGTCAATGGATCTCGTCCGGCGCCGTCACCGGCGTCCACGATGCGCGTCCGGGGCAGGCCGTCGAAGCTCGTTTCAACAGCGATCTCAGCGTCCGCTGTCGCTTGCTCGCAGCGCGGCCAGAATAGAGGGGACCCGCATTGTCACTGACACCGGTTCCCCGTTAGACAAAAGAGTTGAGGGGCTCCTTCATCGGAGCAAAGAGGGTGTGTCATGGCCAAGAGCCTTGCTGAGGAAATGGCGGGCACGGCGCCGGCGGTGAAAGTCGGGCGCGTGCGCTGGGTGATCGTCGCGCTGCTCTTCGCCGCGACGGCGATCAACTATGTCGACCGGCAGATGATCGGCCTCCTCAAGCCGACGCTCCAGACCGAGTTTGGCTGGCACGAGACGACCTACGCCGACATCGTGTTCTATTTCCAGCTGGCCTACGCGATCGGCTACATCGTCTTCGGCAATATCGTCGATCGCGTCGGCGCGCGCTTCGGCTATGCTGCGGCTTTCGTGATCTGGACCGGCGCTCACATGCTGCATGCCGCCGTGCACTCCGTGTTTGGCTTCGCTGCGGTCCGCTTCCTGCTCGGCATCGGCGAGAGTGGCAACTTCCCCGCCGGCCTCAAGGCAGTCACGGAATGGTTCCCCAAGAAAGAGCGCGCGCTCGCAACGGGAATCTTCAACGCGGGCGCGAATGTGGGCGCGATCATCACGCCGCTGATCGTGCCCGCGCTGACGCTGGCTTACGGCTGGCGCGCCGCCTTTGTAATCACTGGAGCCGCGAGCATGATCTGGCTCGTGGCCTGGCTCGCCATCTACCGGCGCCCGAGCGAGTCCAAACGACTTTCCGACGCGGAACGCGCCTATATCGAAAGCGACCCAGCTGATCCCGTCGCCAAGGTGCCGTGGCTGCGGCTGCTCCGCTGTAAGGAGACCTGGGCCTTTGCGATCGGCAAGTTTCTCACCGATCCGATCTGGTGGATGTTCCTCTTCTGGACGCCGGACTTCCTGGTGAAGCGGCACGGGCTCGACCTCAAGACCTTCGGCCCGCCACTGGTCGTCATCTATGTCATCTCGGACCTGGGCTCGATCGCCGGCGGTTGGCTTTCGTCGCGCCTGATCCATCGCGGCCGGTCGATCAACGCGGCGCGCAAGACGACGATGCTGATCTGCGCGGTCGCGGTGACCCCGATCTTCTTCGCGCAATATGTCGACAATCTGTGGGCCGCGGTCGCGATCATCAGCCTCGCCACGGCGGCGCACCAGGCCTGGTCGGCGAACCTTTATACGCTGCCGTCGGACACGTTTCCGCGCAAGGCTGTGGGTTCGGTGATCGGCATCGGCGGCACCGCCGGCGCGCTCGGTGGGATGATCTTCTCGCTCTATATCGGCCAGGTGCTCGAGCGCATCGGCAGCTACGGCCTAATCTTCGCCGTCGCCGGCTCTGTGTACCTGATTGCGCTCCTGATCATTCAGCTGCTGAGCCCCCGTCTCGACGAGGCAAAGATCGCAAACGCTTGACGCGGCCGCCGCGGCTCTGACAGGCCCCAAAGCATGAACGAGATCACTTCTGCGCGAGTCATCGTTACGTCTCCAGGCCGTAACTTCGTCACGCTGAAGATTGAGACCAAGGATGGTCATACGGGGGTAGGGGATGCCACCCTCAACGGGCGCGAGCTGGCCGTCTCAAGTTACCTTAGCGATCATGTGATCCCGTGCCTCATCGGACGCGACGCGCACCGGATCGAGGACATCTGGCAGTACCTCTACCGCGGCGCCTATTGGCGGCGCGGACCAGTGACGATGAGCGCAATTGCAGCCGTCGACATGGCGCTGTGGGACATCAAGGCAAAGATCGCGGGCCTGCCGCTCTATCAGATGCTCGGCGGTGCCTCGCGCGAGGGGGTGATGGTCTATGGTCATGCCAACGGCCAGACGATCGAGGACACGATCGCCGCCGCCCGCGATTATCTGGCGCTTGGCTACAAGGCCGTCCGTCTGCAGTGTGGCGTGCCCGGCTTGCCATCGACCTACGGCGTGTCGAAGGATCGCATGTTCTACGAACCGGCGGACGCTGATCTGCCAACCGAGAACGTCTGGTCGTCGTCCAAATATATGCGGGTGGTGCCTGAATTGTTCGCAGCGGCCCGCGAGAGCTTGGGCTGGGACGTGCATTTGCTGCACGACCTCCATCATCGGCTCACTCCGATCGAGGCGGCTCGGGTCGGCAAGGACCTGGAGCCGTACAGACCCTTCTGGATCGAAGATCCCACTCCGGCCGACAATCAGGACGCATTGCGGCTGGTTCGCAAGCACACGACCACGCCAATTGCCATCGGCGAAATTTTCAATTCGGTGTGGGATGCCAAACAGCTGATTCAGGAGCAGCTGATCGATTACATCCGGGCGACCGTGGTTCATGCCGGCGGGATCACGCATTTGCGGCGTATCGCCAGTTTTGCGGATATGTTCGGGGTGCGCACCGGCTGTCACGGCGCGACTGACCTTTCACCAGTGGCGATGGCGGCGGCGCTGCACTTTGATCTATCGGTGCCGAACTTTGGCATCCAGGAGTATATGCGGCACACTGAAGAAACCGATGCCGTCTTCCCGCACGCCTACACATTTGATGACGGCTTTTTGCATCCCGGTGAGCGGCCGGGCCTCGGGGTCGACATCGACGAGGCGCTCGCTGCCAATTATCCGTACCAACGAGCCTATCTTCCAGTGAACCGTCTCGAGGACGGGACGATGCACGACTGGTGAGATTGTTCAGACTGCAAACAGACGCCGTTTGACGCCCCAGTCCCAAAGAACCTCTTGCCACCCTTCGACTGAATGGTCCTTAGACAGGCGTAATCCAAAGCCGTGTCCACCCTCAGGATAGAGATGTGTTTCCACCGGTACCCGCGCCGCGATCAGCGCTTCGCGGAGCATGAGCGTATTTGCGACGGGCACGGAGGCATCGTCCTCGGCGTGGAGCAGGAATGTCGGAGGCGCGTCAGACTGGACGTGCAGGGACGGATTGTACTTGCGCTCGAGCGCTTTTGACGCATGCTCACCGATTAATTCGGCGCGCGATCCGACATGTGCGGTTGGTGCGCTCATCGAAATCACGGGATAGATTGGTGCAACGCCGTCGGGCCTCGCAGATAGCCGGTCCGCGCCGTCTACCGGAGAATAGACAGCAGTGGCAAAGCGGGTGAACAGGCTCGCGCAGACATGTCCGCCAGCGGAAAAGCCCGTTGCGCAGACGCGCCTTGGATCGACGCCGTAGGACGCGGCACGGTGACGAATGATCCGCAGCGCCCGCTGCGCGTCCGCCAGCGGCGCGTCGGGTCCTGACTCGGCTGGGAGCCGATAGAAGAGCACGAAGGCGGTGATTCCGCGCGCGGCCAGCCAGCGCGCCATCTCATAACCTTCCTTATCGATGACCACCCAGCGATAGCCGCCGCCGGGGAAAATCAGCACCGCACCACCGTTCGGCGTAGAAGGACGGAAAACCGCCATTCGTGGACGCGATATCCCGAGAACGTAGCGATCGTTGTAACTTGGAAACCGACTTCGCTCGTGCACCTGCTCGATCGGAAGTTTCAGTGGAGCGCCTGGTGGAATGCCCGGCCATAGGTCGATCGTTTCCGCCGGGTCGGGAACGGTCAGCCAGCGCGTTTCGGGTGTCGACGGCGGACGTGTCTGCGCGGCTGCTCTCGTCGCCAATCCGGCAGCTAGTGATCCTACAATTAGGCTCCGCCGATCGATCGTCATAGCGCGCGGTAGGTGAAGTTGGCGAAGCGCGCCTCGCCGGAACGCGCCGAATAGAGCGCAGGCCGCAGACTCAGGAAATCACCGGCGACATTATGATGATAGCCGGAGACCTCCATTTGCGGCTCGTACTTGCGCCAGGAGGTGCCGCCGTCGGCGCTGGTGTGGATGGTCAGGATATTGCTGTCGTTGGTCAGCCTCATTCGGACGCGTCCCGGCATTCCGGGAAGCAACGCGCCGGGGCGCTGAAGGCCATAGCGGTGCATCACGGTTCCCGCGCTCGAGAAGCCAAGCCCGGCGTAGAGGCGGCGGTTGTAGAACAGGAGCAGCCCTGCCTCATTATCGCGGCCGGGCTCGACGTCGCATTCGAATTGGTAGCGCTGGTCGCCGACGATGCAGCTGATCGGCGAACAGTCCGCCGGAGTGCTGCCCTTTCCGCGAACGAACATCGCCCCGTCCGCCCGTTGCACCCGCGCCCCTTCGCCGGGGGCCGGATCGTAGAAGCTCCACTGGACTCCGAACTTGTCGGTCGAGAAATCGTCGCTGAGGGACATGCCGTGCGGCTGGGCGCCCAAATTGATCGGCTTTTGCAGCGGCCTCGACAGGTCGCCGCCAAGCGGCCGCGGCCAGCCGTCCGCGCTCCATTTGATCGGTTCGAGCAGCGCCTGCCGCCCCAAAGTCCAATAGCCATTCTCGTAACCGTGGTAGATCATCCACCAGCGGCCGCTGGGCCCTTCAAACAAAGTCGCATGTCCGCGCGACCACCATTTCTCCGTGGCCGAACGCGTGCGCACGATCGGGTTCTTCGGATCATTCCCCCATGGACCGCCAAGCGAGCGCGACCGCGCGACAATCACCATGTGACCAGTGGGCGGACCGGCCGTCCCGCCGACAGCGGTGACGAGATAATACCAGCCACCGCGCCGGACGATCTTAGGGCCTTCGGGAGCGAATCCCTCGACGACCCAGTCTGCCGGATAGTGCCACGGGTCGTAGACATGCTCCGGCGCACCTACGGTGGACAGACCGTCATCACTGAGGCGGACGCGGTCGCCGCCGCTCAGGAAGAGCCAGCGCCGGTCGTTCTCGTCGACCGCATGGTTGGGATCGATATGCGCGGGAAGACGCAGGTCGATAGGTTCCGACCACGGCCCTTCGATCCGCTCGGCATGGATCACGTAGATGGATCTTTTGTCTGGAAATCGCGCGGGAATGTAGCAGTAGTAGCGATCGCCGTGCTTGGTCAGATCAGGCGCCCAGACCGAACCGATCGGTGTCTTCAGCGCTGCCGTTACGGGCCGCCAGTTCACAAGGTCCCGGCTGTGCCAGATGACAATGCCAGGATAGGCGTCGAAGCTCGAAAAGGTGAGGTAGTAATCGTCACCGTCGCGCAAGATCGACGGATCCGGATGGTCGCCGGCAAAGACCGGATTGAGAAACGTGCCATTGCCGAGATCGGACTTGCGCTGCCCTTCGAAACCGCGGGCCCAGCGCATGTGCACGTAAGGGTCGAGCGATGACGATGTGCGCGCACCCTGGCCCGCAATCGGTACGCCGGCCAGGCCGGCCGCGCCGCCGGCAATCAGCTTAAGGCTCGTCCTTCTATCCATCAATCAAGCGATGAGACGGGGCCGGGCTCCGTCAACCCGGCCCCTGGGGAGGGAGTGCCGCATTCAGAGCCTGTAGCTCACCCCGAAAATGAAGGTGCGCCCGAAGTGGTTATGCTCATAGTTGCGCTCGGTATCGATGTCCGTCCAGCGATCGCGATAATCGTCGGTCAGGTTGATCCCGTCGACCGACAGCTCGATTCGTGGCGTCACCTTGTAGCGGACTGCCGCGTCGACGTTGATGGTCGATTTGTAGCCCTCGAAGACGTTGCCGGTGCCGCTGTTCTGGTCGACGAACCCGCCGCGATAGCTGAGCGAACCGCGGACGCTGAACTTGCCGTCGTCATAATAGAGTGTTCCGTTGAAGGCACGCTTCGACAGTCCGAAGAAGGTCGACTTGCGGTCCACGGACACGGCCGGAAGGTAATTACCCAGCGTGCACCGTTTCGTCGGGTCGGGGTCGTTGGCCATTGCTGCCGTGCAGAAGCCCGCGACGCCCGGAGTTACCCGATAGGTTGCGTGGGAGTTGACCAGCGTGACGTTGGCAATTCCCCCGAAGTTGCGCAGGAAGCCTGGCAGGAACCGGAACGGCCCCTGAATTCCGATTTCCACGCCGTTGAGCTTCGCCCCTGCTCCGTTCACCGTAGTGTTTAGGGTCCAGACCGGCGCAGCGCGCAGCGCAGGATCGAGCGCAGCGGGAGAGGAGGGTACGAGAACTGACACGGGCAGGCCCGTGCTGTCGAATGACACGCCGGTGATCGGCTGGGAAACCGGGAAGCTCTTCACGTCCTTGCGGAACAGCGCCACGGAGAAGATCGACTCCTTGGCGAAATACCATTCGAAGCCGAGGTCGTAGTTGGTCGCCCGGTAGGGCTCCAAGAACGGGTTTCCTTGCGTGATGCGCAAGTTGAAACCGTCAGCGGAACCGCCGGGTGTCAAGTTTCCGAGCGAGGGCCTGGTCATGACCTTAGCCACGGCCGCTCGAACGATGACATTGCTGGTCGGATAAGCCGCCAGATTCAGCGCCGGCAGCCAGTCATCATAGCTGCGCTTGATCGTCACCGGGAGACCGGCCGCCAGACCGGTGGAGGTCTGATCGGTCTTCACATAACGCAGGCCAAGATTGCCAGCGAAACGCAGTCCCGCGAGGTGGCCCTTGAAGTCCACCTGGCCGTAGCCACCCGCGTCTTCTTCCCGAACGCTCCGATTGTTGCCGACGTCAACTGCAAGCGGTCGGTTGTAGAGGCCGGTGAATTCGGTCGTCGCCGGCAGGTTCGCGATCAACCACTGCTCGGTTGTGCCGGACGGCTGACCGGCATCGCCGAGCTCGAAGATATCCGCCAGGCTGGATGTCACCGGGAAGCCGTAAACACTGGCCGAGCAAGTGACACCGCCGTTGGCTGGACCGCCGAGCACCAGGTCCGGGCCGGTTGCGCCGCATACGGCCGTGTCGCGAGTGAAGGCGATCGCCTTGAAGTCGAAGCGGCGATAGACGGCGCCCGCTTTCAGCTGAATGCCATCGAACGCGTCCCACTCACCGCGCAGCTGCGCAGTGCGGAACTTGTTGGTCACGTTCGACGGCCGGTCGCGGATTTCCGCCAGCTGAAAGTTCGCTGGATCCGTCATGCTCGTACCGAACGTCAGCGAGGGCTCCCACATGTTCGTGTAATCATAATGGTAGCCTTGCGCGGTGCGATTATCGAAGATCATCGTGGTCTCGACGGGAATGTTCGCGTCCGACTTCGACAGGCCGCCGAGAAGGGTGAACCGGAGCCTGTCCGACAGGTCCTGATCCCAGTTTGCGCCGATCTGGTGGAACTTGGTCTCGGACTTACGGAGATAATGTTCGGTGCGAACCCAGGCATCGTTGAACGTGCCCCTGATCAGATTGTTGTTGGAATCGATTTGATAGTCGACGACATCGATCCGTCGCTGGTTGCTGCGGAACAGCACCTCGCCCCACTTCTCCTCGCGTTCCTCCTTAAAATCGGAAAAGAGGGCGTCGATCGAGATCTTCGTCGCGTCTGTCGGTTGGAACTGGACACTTCCGGTCAGGCCAAGACGCTTTCTGTCGTGGCGAACCTCGCCGTAGCGCGGAATGCGCGGGGCGAAGGCGAGGGCCACCTGGCCGCACTGGCCGCCCGCACCGCCTGGGTTGAAAGTCCCGCCGCTATTCGAAGAGCCGGCGTTGTTCGTGCGCGGCGTCGTATAGGCCAGCGTGCCCGCCGCGGCGCTTCCAGTCGTGTTGTACCAGCACGCAGCGCTGCCGACGGAATCGAACCGCGCCTGCTCCCAGCGGACGCTATTGTTGCCGAGTTCGAGCGTGTCGGTGTGCTGATAGGCGCCAGACGCCTGCACAGCGATCGTACCGGCGTCGTTCTTCCAGCCGACCAGGCCCGAAAGCCGCGGGCCCCAGTTCTTGCTAAGGTCGTTGTAGGTCGCCTGGGCGTTGGTGACGAGCGTGAAGCCCTTCTTGTTGCCAAGGGCGTTGCCGGTGTTGAGATCGACCACCGCGCCAAGCGAACCCTCGTCGAGCGAGGCTTCCGCGGTCTTATGGACTACGATCGAAGTGAACAGCTCGGAAGCGAAGACGTTGAAATCGAAGGCGCGATCACGGTTAGCGGAAGCGCCGTCGGTGGATGTTGCTACCGTCTCCAAACCGTTCACGCGCACGCGGGTGAATTGCGCGCCGAGGCCACGAACGGTGATTGCCCGGCCTTCGCCGCCGTCGCGCTGGATCGAGATGCCCGGAATCCGCTGCAGCGATTCGGCGAGATTCTGATCGGGGAATTTGGCGATGTCTTCGGCGACGATCGCGTCGACCTGGGCGACCGATTCGCGCTTGATGTTGAGGGCCGCATTCAGTGAGCGTCGGAAGCCGGTGATGACGATCGCCTGGCTTTGCGTTTGCGCTTCGTTTTGCTGAGTCGCAGCGGCCGCGCTGTCCGCCTGCGCTCCGGGAGTTGCGCCTTGCGCGGCGGCATCGCCTTGAGCGGAAGCGGGCGTAGAACTTACGGCCTGCGTCTGTGCAACGGCCGGTGTTGCTATCAGCGTCGCAGCAACCGCAGCCGCCGATGCCGCATTCATGAAGCGGCCCACTGCGACTCGATGTTCCCCGACCATTCCCTTGGCGTTCATGCGCTCTCCCCTTTTTCCCGGCGGCTCATCTTCTCGATGACACCGGTGTCTTAAATCGACAAATGCGGGGACTTGGAACGGGCGAGTCGGCAACAGTATCGCTGTTCCCGCTCACCGACTGCCCCTCTCCCCAGACGCAGCGACATTGTTCTTTTCTTTGCCGGCCGCTCTTGGCAGAGTAACCGGTGTCATAAGACAGTGACTCGCGGCGCTTTAGGTGTCAAGTGGCCGCTGCTTCCGCAGCTTTCGGGGAGGGGAGATGAAGCGTTTCTTAGCACTTGCGCTCATGTGCTTGTGGACCGCGTTGGCGCCGCTCGGCGCTCACGCCGAGCCCTTGGTGAAGGGCTGGACAGCCACCGACGGAGGCCGCGGCGGTCGGATCATTCGCGTCACCAACCTCAACCCTGATGGTCCCGGCTCGTTCAAATGGGCGGTCGAGCAACCGGGGCGGCGAATCATTGTCTTCGAAGTCGCTGGAGCCGTCGACCTCGGTCTCGCCACAGTGACGATTCGCGAACCCTACCTCACCATCGCCGGCCAGACTGCACCGTCGCCTGGCTTCACCTTGACCCGCGGCGGAATCGACATCGCGACGCACGACGTCGTCATCCAGCACATCCGCCTGCGCGTCGGCAAATCGGGTCAGGCGCCCTTCAGTTGGGAAGCGGACGGGATTTCGACCGTCGGCGCGCACGACGTGATCGTCGATCATTGCACCCTTACCTGGGCCCTCGACGAAAATCTCTCAGCCTCGGGACCGCGCTTCACCGGGAACACGCCCGACGAATGGCGCCGCGGCACCTCGCACGACATCACCTTTTCCAACAACATCATCGCTGAGGGCCTGGCGAACGCCAGCCATCCCAAGGGAGAGCATTCCAAAGGCTCGCTGATTCACGACAATGCGACCGGCATCCTCATCTATCGGAACCTCTATGCCCACAATTACGAGCGCAATCCGCTGCTCAAAGGCGGAGTTCATGCAGCGGTGGTCAACAATGTGATCTTCGACCCCGGCGCGCAGGCTATCCACTACAATCTCATGGACTTGGAGTGGACCGGAAAGCCCCGCCAGCCGGGCGAGCTGAGCGCGGTCGGCAACGTGCTCCGCGGCGGTTTCTCGACGCTTCCCGACATTGCCTTCTTGTCGATCGGCGGCACCGGTGACCTGCATTATTATGGACGAGGAAATCTCGCCGTCGGGCGCACCGGCAAGCCGCTTCCGATGTTCGGCCGCTACACCACCAGTCCGGCGAAAATCATGCAGCTGAAGCACCCTCCCGTCTGGCCCGCAGGGTTGCAAGTGCTGCCGACGAATGAGGTCGAGACCAATGTACTTAGGAACGCCGGCGCGCGGCCATGGGATCGCGACGCCGACGATCTTCGGGTGACGTTCGATGTCGCGGAAGGGCGCGGGCGGATCATCGACGACGAGAAACAGGTCGGCGGCTTCCGACCGCAAAAGGAGGTCCGCGCGCCGTTCATCGAGGCGCAGTGGGACCTAGACGCAATGGAGCCCAAGTCCGGACATTATCCGGGCGAACATGTGGATGTGATCCAGCAGCCGAAAGGATGAGTGCAATGCTGATTGCTCTCGCATTGGCAGTAGCCGCAGCGGCCCCGCCGATGGTCGTTGTCGATGAGCGGCAGGTGATGAAGGAGGAACCGCCGCCGCACGGCTCCATCGGCATGAGCACCGCCTACCGGCTCAGCGACGCGGTGCCGAACCGGATGATGGAGTTTCGTAAACGGGTGCTGCACGCCGGCGCCGCTATCGGCGAGCACGTCATCGCGCATGACGAGGTCTATTACGTGCTTTCGGGAGAGGGCGAAGTGATCTCAGGCGGAGAGCGGGCGCAACTGAAGCCCGGGATGGCGGCCTATCTTTATTCCGGCGCAAGTGTCGGCATCAGTCAGCGGGGAAGGGAGCCGCTGGCCCTGATCATCGCCTATCCGCTACCGGGACCTCCGTCAGCTCACTGATCGCAGCCGGCGCGATCCCCGCTCAATGGCTGTCGCGCGGCACTCCGTGAGTCTGCGCGATGCGCTGATAGGATTCGGCGCCTTCGAGGATCATGCCGTCGCCCATTTGACCGACGTAGCGGCGCTGAATCTCCTGCCAGGGAGTTTGTGACGCGGGATAGGCATAGCCGCCGGCCGCCTCGAGTTCCTGGCGTCGCCGTTCCCATTCCGCCTCGTCCACGAGCGCGTTAGCGCTGCCGGTATTGAGATCTATCCGCACCCGGTCGCCCGTCTGGAGCAGCGCCAGCCCTCCGCCCGCCGCCGCCTCGGGCGAAGCGTTGAGAATCGATGGGCTCCCCGAGGTGCCCGACTGCCTGCCGTCGCCGACGCAGGGGAGGCTGTGGACGCCCTGCTCGATCAGATGGGCGGGCGGGCGCATGTTGACGACCTCCGCACTGCCCGGATAGCCAATCGGTCCGGCGCCGCGGATCACGAGGATTGTTTCCGCAGTGATTCCGGTGGCGGGGTCGTCGATCCGGTGGTGATAGTCCTCAGGTCCGTCGAACACGACGACGGGTCCTTCGAACGCGTCCGGATCGTCCGGGTTGGACAGGTAACGCTGGCGGAATTCATCGGAGACCACGGAACGCTTCATGATGGCTGAATCGAACAGATTGCCGCGAAACACGGTGTAGCCGGCCTCTTGCATCAGCGGCCGATCGAAGGGCCGGATAACCTCTTCGCTTTTGATCTTGGCGCCGCGGCAATTCTCGCCGATGGTTTTGCCGTTGGCAGTCAGCGCTTGCTCGAAGATCAGGCCCTGGCCCATCAACTGGTTGACGACGGCCGGGACTCCACCCGCGCGGTAATAGTCCTCGCCCAGATATTCGCCCGCGGGCTGCAAGTTCACAAGCAGGGGGATGTCGAGGCCATGCTCCTGCCAGTCGTCGATGCTGAGCTCGACCCCGAGGTGGCGTGCGATCGCTTGCAGGTGGATCGGCGCGTTGGTCGAACCGCCGATGGCCGAATTCACGCGAATAGCATTCAAAAAGCTTTCGCGCGTCATGATGTCGGATGGCTTGCGATCCGAGTGCACCATTTCGACGATCTGGTGGCCGGTACGGTAGGCGCACTCTTGCCGATCGCGGTGCGGCGCCGGAATCGCGGCCGAGCCGGGCAGCGACATGCCGAGGGCCTCCGTCAGGGAGTTCATCGTCGTCGCCGTGCCCATCGTGTTGCAGAAACCCGTCGAAGGGGCCGAGCTTGCGACCAGTTCGATGAAGCCCTTCGCGTCGATTTCGCCCGTTGCGAGCAGCTCGCGGGCCTTCCAGACGATGGTCCCTGAACCGGTTCGCTGGCCGTCAAACCAACCGTTCAGCATCGGTCCGACCGACAATGCGATCGCTGGGATATTCACCGTTGCTGCACCCATCAGGCACCCGGGCACCGTTTTATCGCATCCGATGGTCAGCACGACGCCGTCGAGCGGATAGCCGTAGAGGATCTCGACGAGGCTCAGATAGGTGAGATTGCGGTCGAGGCCAGGTGCCGGCCGTTTGCCGGTTTCCTGGATAGAATGGATCGAGAATTCAAACGGGATTCCCCCAGCCGCGTAAACGCCCTGTTTCACATGTTGAGCGAGGACAAGATGGTGCCGATTGCACGGCATCAAATCGCTCCCAGTCTGTGCAATGCCGATGATCGGCTTGCCCGACTGAAGCTCTTCCAGCGAGATTCCGTAGTTCGTATAACGCTCGAGATAGAGCGCGGTCATGTCGACGTTGTCGGGATTATCGAACCAGGCGCGCGAGCGGAGCTTGCGCTGGGGCGTGTCGGTCATTGGCCTCTTTCTGGACGCGCGTTCGTCGAAGTCGCCGCGGACAGACGATAGATCATGCGGTGGTGGTAGGGCTTGCCCGGGTCTACACGCGCTGATCCGAACGCCGACTTGTTGGGGGTATCGGGGAACACCTGCGGCTCAAGCGCGATTCCGTCGCCCATGCGGTAGACGTGCCTGTTCTTACCGACGAACGTCCCGTCGAGGAAATTGCCGGTGTAGATCTGGATTCCCGGCTGGTCGGTTAGCACTTCGAGCACTCGGCCTGACCCGGGATCCTCAAGGCGTACCGCGAGCTTCGGGTCGCGCGTCTTGCCGGCGTCGAGAACGAAATTGTGATCGACGCCGCGCCCGATGACGATCTGCTGGTCGCGCCCGTCGCGGACGACCTCGTCGATGATGCGTCCACTGGTGAAGTCGAACGGCGTTCCGGCGACGGGCCTCAGCTCGCCGGTTGGGATGAGGGCTGCATCCACCGGCGTATAGCGGTGCGCCGCCACGGTCATCCGGTGGCCCAAGGCACCTCCCGGCGCGCCTTCGCCGGCGAGGTTGAACAGCGCATGATTGGTCAGGTTGACGATCGTCGGCGCGTCCGTGCTCGCGTCGAAATCGATAGTCAGTGAGCCTCGGTCATCCAGCGTGTAGGTCGTTGTGACCGTGAGTTTGCCGGGATAACCCTGGTCGCCAGCTGGGCTCACGTGCCGCAGCGCAACCTTCGCGACTCCGCCTTTGTCGCTCACATCGACGATCTGCCAGACGCTCTTGTCGAACCCGACCGTCCCGCCGTGCAGCGAGTTGGTCTTGTCGTTGAGTGGCAGCTGGTAGGTTTTGCCGTCGAGGGCGAAGCGGCCGCCAGCGATGCGGTTGGCATAGCGGCCGATCGTCTGGCCCCAATAGTTTGGATGCTCGATGTAACTGCGCGCGTCGTCATAACCGAGCGTCACGTCAGCCAGGCGGCCCGAACGGTCCGGCGCGCTCAGCGCCTGCAGTGTCGCGCCGAGGGTCATGATCCGCGCGCTAACACCGTTGGCGCCCGTCAGAACCACGGATTCTATCGGAGTTCCATCGGGGAGCGTCCCGAACGCTTCGCGCCGCGCCGTTGCGGCATTCGCGGATCCTGCGATTGTCCCGGCAAGCACCATTGCGACCAATCCCTTTTTCAGGTCCATTATCATCATCTCCCCCGCTGCCTAGAGAACCCGTATCGCCGGCTGCTGCTCCTCGGACCGCACCAGGCGGTTGCGGAGCGGCAGCGTGAACGGACTCGCCTCGATTTCGAACTCGTCATCCGGCTGCGTGCGGAAGCCGTCGCTGAACGACAAAGTCGCAGTCCCGAAGAAATGCACGTGCACGTCGCCCGGGCGCCGAAACTGCGCATATTTGAACTGGTGCCATTCGAGATTCGAGAGGCTGTGACACATGTTCGCCTCGCCCGACAGGAACGGCTTTTCCCAGGCGACCGCGCCATTCCGGCGGATCCGGCTCATGCCCTCGATATGCTCGGGCGGCGTGCCGACGAGCAGCTCGGGGCCGAGGGCTGCTTGTCGCAGCTTGGAATGGGCGAGCCACAAATAATTGTGGCGCTCGGTGACGTGGTCGCTGAACTCGTTGGCGAGGCAGAGACCGATGCGGCACGGCACGCCGTCTGGGCCGACAAGATAAATACCGGCAAGTTCCGGCTCCTCGCCGGCATCTTGCGCGAAGGCCGGCATCGCGAGCGGCTGCCCTGGCGGCACTAGCTGTGATCCGTCGCCCTTATAGAACCATTCGGGTTGGCAACCGGTGTCGCCCTCCGCGGGCTTTCCGCGTTCGACGCCTTCGAGGAACATTCGCATGGAATCCGTCTGCTTCTCCGCCGCAGCAGCGGCGCGGTGCATGCGGTCGCGCGCATCCGCCGACCCGAGATGAGTGAGGCCGGTGCCGGACATGATCAGGTGAGCGGGATCTTCGTGGTCGATCGGCGCGATGATCCTGCCGGCCTTCAGCTCGGCGGCAGGATCGATCTCGGCACCCAGTCCCAAGCCAGAGATCGCATCGCCAATGCCAGCACCCAATTCGATCGCGTGCAGCGCAAGCTCGCGTGTCGTGCTGACGCCGTTTACGATGCGCGCCGTGCTGCCGTCGGCGGCGATCACTGACCGCTTTCCATCGTCGGCCCGATGCTGCAAAAGTCTAAGCGTCATCGCAATGCTGCGCTGCGTTGTAATGGTGAAGAGATTCGCCGCTCATTGCACTGCTAATTAGTCAGACTTATAGCGAACGCCAGCTTTTTTCGGGGAGGTTAGACTGGACGCAAGCGCCAAACGCCCGACGCGACATGGGACGGGCCGGCGCCTTCACGGCGCGATTGCGCGCAAGCTTGGCGCGGACATTCTGGCCGGCGATTATCCAGCCGGCGCGACACTCCCGACCGAAGCCATGGCCACCGAATCGCTCGGCGTGTCGCGTGCTGCCTATCGCGAAGCTGTCCAAACCCTGATCGCCAAAGGGCTAGTGGAAAGTCGCCCCAAGGCCGGAACTCGGGTGCTGCCGCGCGATCGCTGGAACCTGCTCGATCCGGATGTCCTTGCCTGGGCCTTCGCGCGGGAGCCGGACCAGCGGCTGATCGACAGCCTGTTCGAGCTGCGCGGGATCATCGAGCCCGCGTCCGCGGCACTCGCCGCCGAGCGCCGGTCTCGCGAAGATCTTCAGCTGATGAAGTCAGGGCTCGCGCTGATGCGCCGGCACACGCTTGCGACCGAGGAGGGCAGGCAGGGCGACCGGCTGTTCCACTCTGCACTCCTTCACGCGACCAGCAATGACGCGCTGATCGCGCTTAGCGCGGGAATTGCGGCAGCCGTTGCCTGGACCACGGTATACAAGCAGCGCGGCCGCGAGCTGCCGCGCGATCCTCTGCCGTTCCACGTCGACGTTTACGACGCGATTGCGGACGGCGATGTCGAGCGGGCGAGGGAGGCAATGCGCGTGCTCGTCACCGGTGCGCTGGAGGACATCGAGCGCGCGCCAGAAGGGTAAAAAGGGGAAGACCGCTTGCGCGGTGAGGATTAGTCGGACTATTCCTGCATGACTCGGATGGGGAGAATCGATGATGGCAGGACCGGCAGCAGCGGCTTCGGCTACGGCGCAACGTTCTTCGGTGCCGCGTTACGGCCCGGCGCTCGCTCTGCTTACGACTCTGTTCTTCATGTGGGGCTTTATCAGCGTCATCAATGGTACGCTGTTGCCGCACCTCAGGAGCGTGTTCGAGCTCAACTACTTTCAGACCACGCTGACCGAGTGGATTTGGTTCATCGGCTATCTGCTCGCTTCGATCCCGGCGGCAAAGCTGATCGAGCGCATCGGCTACCAACGCGCGCTGACCACCGGCCTCGCGGTCATGACCGTCGGCTCGCTCGGCATGGTCCTGGCGGCGAGCCTGCCATCATACTGGGTGACTGTGACAGCCATGTTTGTCGTCTCATCCGGAATCGCGTTGCTGCAGGTCGCCGCCAATCCTTATGTGGCGGTGATCGGGCCGCCTGAGACTTCGGAATCGCGCCTGACGCTCGTCCAGGCATTCAACACCACTGGCGACGTCCTCGCGATTGTCTTCGGCAAATATTTGATTCTCGCGCGGACCGTCGGCGGCACGTCGGGCGAAGGCGTGCAGCTCACCCACGCGCAGCGCATGGCGGACGCGCAGGCGACCGAACTGCCTTATCTGATCGTCGCCGGTGTTCTCGCGGTGCTGGCAGTGATGATCGCGTTCGCTAAGCTGCCAGAACTTGGGGCATCGACGCGCCGGATCGCGGCCGAGCAGCGCAAGCACTTATCGCTCTGGAAACATCGCAACCTGGTGTTCGGCTGCGGCGCCATCGCCGCCTGTGTCTGGGCGGAGATCAGTGTCGGCAGTCTGTTCATCAATTTCGCGTCGCAGCCGACAGTCGCCGACATCACCCGCGAACAGGCCGCCTTTTACCTGACTTTCTTCTGGGGCGGGATGATGGTGGGGCGCTTCGCCGGTGCGTTCATCATGCGCGCAATCCCACCCGAGAAAGTGCTGGCGGTCTTCGCGCTCGGCGGCGTCGCCGCGTCGCTCGCGGCGACCTTCGCGCACGGTCCGGCGGCTATGTACGCCCTGATCACCGTCGGCCTGTTTACCTCGATCATGTTCCCGACAATTTTCGCGCTTGCGATCCGCGGGCTGGGGCCGTTGACCGAAGAAGGTTCGGGGCTGCTCATTCTGTCCATCGCCGGCGGCGGGCTGGTGATCCTGAACGGCTGGGTGGCGGACAGGTATGGCATCCACTGGGCATTCATCATCACTGCCGTCTGCGAGCTTTACGTGCTGATCTACGCGCTGTGGGGATCCAGGCCGACGCACGCGCTGCCGCCGGAACAGCTCACTTAGGTCAGTCGGCGACGACCTTCTGTCGCTGCTCACCAAGCCCTTCGATGCCGAGCCGCATGACGTCGCCCGATTTGAGATAGACTGGCGGCTTCTGGCCCATGCCGACTCCTGGCGGAGTGCCCGTCGAGATCACGTCGCCCGGCTGAAGGCTCATAAACTGGCTGATGTAGCTGACCAGAAAGGCGGGCTTGTAGACCATCGTGGCGGTTGAGCCGTCCTGGAAGCGGCGACCGTTGACCTCCAGCCACATGTCGAGGTTGCCGGGATTGCCGATCTCGTCCGGAGTGACGAGCCAGGGCCCGATCGGACCGAACGTGTCGCAGCCCTTGCCCTTGTCCCAGGTGCCGTGCCGCTCGAGCTGGAATTCGCGCTCCGAAACGTCGTTGATGACGCAATAGCCGGCGATGTGCCGCGGTGCCTCACTCTCGCTCACATATTTGGCCGTGGTTCCGATCACGACGCCAAGCTCAACTTCCCAGTCGGTCTTGGTTGACCGCCGCGGAATGCGCACGTCGTCGTTGGGCCCGATGATTGCGCTCGTCGCCTTCGTGAACAGCACCGGTTCCGGCGGCACGACTGCGCCGCTTTCCGCTGCGTGGTCAGCATAATTGAGCCCGATGCACAGGAACTTGCCAACCGAACCGACGCAAGGACCGAGCCGAGGCTCGCCTTCGACGAGAGGTAGGGAAGCGGGGTCGAGCACGGCGAGGGCGGCAAGACCCGTGGGGGTGAGCGTTGCGCCGGAGATGTCGGCGACGTGCGCGGAGAGATCGCGCAACTGCCCTCCGGCGTCGACGAGGGCAGGGCGCTCTTCGCCCTGCAGTCCATATCGAGCGAGCTTCATTCTGAAATCCCGTAGATGCGGCGGGCGTTGCTGTCGAAAACCGCCTGGTGGTGGGTTGAGGGAACGAGCTGCCGGCTCTGATCAAGCCAGCCGCCGTAATCTCCGGCAAGGCTGAGCACTGGCCAGTCGCTGCCCCAGATCAGCCGCTCGGCGCCAAATGTGTTCCACAAATGATCGAAGACTGGAGCGACGGTGCTAGCCGGTGCGCCGGGTGGAAGCTCCGTCAGCAGCCCCGACAGCTTGCAAGCGACATTCGGCAGGCGCGCTAAAAGGTCGATCTGCTCGGACCAGGGGTCGAGGTTCAAGAGCACCGGCTTCGCCGCATGGTCGATCACGATGCTGAGGTCTGGATGGCGCAGGGCGAGCCTTAACAAGGACGGGAGGTGCTGCGGCCGCACGAGCGCATCCAGCACCAGTTGGAGCGCCGTCATGGCGGCGAATGCGGGGTCGAGTGCAGGTGCATCGTACCAGCCGGCGTCGCGGTCCTGGACCATTGGTCGCAGCCCTCGGAGACTTGGGTTCGAGGCGAGCCTGCCGATCCGCGCTGGAGCGTCGGGGTTCTGGAAATCGGTCCAGCCGACCACTCCAGCGATCAGCGGATCGCGGGCAATGGAGAGAAGCCAGGCTGTGTCCGAATCATGTTCCTGGCTCTGGACCAGAATCACCTGATCGACTGCGCGCGGCTGTGCGACCCCGCTCAAGTCGTCCAGCCTAAAGTCGCGGTAGATGGCGGTCAGATCGGGAGTCGGCCAGGCGCAACCGTTCTGCCCAAGCCGCCACAAATGAACGTGAGCGTCGATCACGCGATAGCGAGCTCCGCCTCGCGGACGCGGCTCATCGACGTGGCGAAAGCGGCGACGACGACGAAGCAGATCAGTGGCACGAGCATTGCGAACCGGATGTGGCCGGTTGCATCTGAGACGAGCCCCATCACTGCCGTGAACACCGCACCGCCGATGATCGCCATGACGATTAGCGATGCGCCAAGCTTGGTGAGATCGCCAAGGCCACGGATCGACGCGGCGAAGATCGTCGGGAACATGATCGACATGAAGAAGCTCGATAGCGTTAGCGCACCGATGCCGACCGTTCCGCCGACGATCCCTGCCACAGCGCACAACACGACATTGACCGCGCCGAAGATCGCCAGCAATCGCATCGGTGCGACGAAGCGCATCAGGGCCGTCCCGGTGAATCGGCCGACGGCAAACAAGGCGAGCGCGGCAATGATGAGGTTGGCGGCCGTCTTCTCAGATGTGCCGGGAACCTCGGCCTGCACATAACGGATCGTGTAGCTCCAAATCCCGACCTGAGCGCCGACGTAGCAGAATTGCGCGAACACCCCGAACATGTAGCGGGACCGCCGGAGCAACTCGCCGAAGCGCCCGAAATTGCCGATTCCCTCCGCGTGGCTGGTCGCGGGAGCGGGGAAGCGCGTCAGCGCGATTAGCACCGCCCAGACGAGCACGCCGATGCCAATGACGATGTACGGCATTTCCGCTGCTGCAGCTTCACGTCCGTGCCAGGCGGCGATCGCCTGCGGTGTCATCGCCTGCAGTTGTTCGGGCGTATATTCGATGCCCGAAAGAATGAAGGTCTTGCCGATGAACACTCCGGCGATGGAACCGAGCGGGTTGAACGACTGGGCGAAATTGAGCCTGCGCTCCGAATCCTCGGGCGGTCCGAGCGTCGCGACCATCGGATTTGCCGATGTCTCGAGAAACGAGAGCCCGGCAGCAATGACGAAAAGCGCGGCAAGGAAGAACCCGTAGCTCTGCATCTCGCCTGCCGGATAGAAGAGCAAAGCGCCGGCGGCGTACAGAACCAGCCCGAAGATAACCGCGGCCTTGTAGCTGAAGCGCTGCATGAACAGCGCCGCGGGAATCGCGAACACAAAATAGCCGAAATAGAAAGCCGACTGGACAAGTCCGGAACCCAAGTCCGATAGCGTGAACAGCTTCTTGAAATGCTTGATCAGCGGATCGTTGAGGTTGTTCGCCATTCCCCAGAGGAAGAACAGGCTGACGATCAGGATTATCGGAACGATCGGCCGTTTCGTCGGCGGAGATCCGTCGCTCACGACGGACTCCGGAACGAGTGCGCAGTTCGAGCAGCGCTGATCATAAAAGTCTCTCCCTCGCTCCGTCGCTTAACCGTACTCGCCTTCTGTGAAAAGCGTGTTCACCAGCGAAACGATCGTGTAACCGGTTTTTATTGTGCTCGCCCGCTGGCGTGATGCAAAGGAGTGTGACGTGAACCGGGGAGGGGGCAAGGTGCAGGAAAACAATTCGCGCTACCGCGCTCCTGCGCTCGAAAAGGGCCTCGACGTGCTCGAGCTGCTTGCGGCCGAGACGGAGCCGATGACGCTCACCGCTATCGTCAAGGAACTCGGCCGTTCGCACGGCGAGCTGTTCCGAATGGTCCAGGTTCTGGAGCATCGCGGCTACATCGAACAAGAATCGGGCGGCGAGGGGTACCGCCTCACCGACCGGCTGTTTTCGCTGGGGATGCAGCAGCCGAGGACCAGGACACTCCTCGAAATTTCCCTTCCGGTGATGCGGCAGCTAGCGGAGGCGGTGGGCCAGTCCTGCCACCTTGCGATGCATAGCCTTGGTGACATCGTCGTCGTCGCTAGGATCGAGTCGGCCGAGCTCCTCGGTTTCTCGGTCCGCATCGGCTATCGCCGTCCGGTACCGAAGTCGGCGTCGGGATGCGTCCTTTATGCTTTTCAGCCTGACGATGTCCGGCGGCGCTGGGAAACGATGTTCAATTCGCATCTGTCGAAGGAAGAGCTCGTAAAGTTTCGCGCTCAGGCGGATTCGATCCGCGAGCGCCGAGTGCTCATGACGCCCAGCAGATTCGTCGTAGGGGTAACCGACATTTCCGCGCCGGTGATGCGTGGCGGGCTGGCCGCTGCGGCGCTCACCGTGCCCTATCTCAACAAGCTGCAGCCCTCCGTTCCGCCGGAAGAAGCGGCAGAGCTGGTGCGCGAGGCTGCAGACCGAATTTCCGCTCAACTCGTCGAGAGTGACAGCAGGATTTAGGCAGTCCACCCGCCATCGATGATGTGGCACTGGCCTGTCGTGAAGGCGGACTCGTCGGACGCCAGATAGACGGCAAGGGCGGCGATCTCTTCGGCCTGGCCGAGGCGACCCATCGGTTGCCGGTCATTGAATGCCTTCCAGGCGGTTTCGAAATCGCCGGTCTGCGCCAGTCGCTGGCGCAGTGAGGGCGTATCGACTGTTCCCGGGCAAATGGCGTTGCAGCGCACGCCTGTTCCCGCGAAGTCCCGGGCGATCCCTTTTGTGAGTCCAATCACCGCAGCCTTCGAAGCGCCATAGGCAAAGCGGTTCGGGACTCCAATCACCGAGCTCGCGACGGAAGACATGTTGATGATTGAGCCGCGCCCCGTTTCGATCATGTGCGGAAGCGCGAGCCGGATTGTCCGATACATTGCAGTGACATTGAGCTCGAATGAGAAGCTCCAGTCCGCTTCGTCGCAGTCGAGGATGGTGCCGTTTGCGACATAGCCGGCGCAATTGAACAGGACGTCCAAGGGTCCGGCTTCGTCCATTACTGCCGCGATCTGCGCGGGATCCACCACGTTCAGCTCGCGCCCGATGCATCCGTCAATATCGGCTACGGAGGAGCCGTCTCGGTCAGTTGCCCAAACCGTCGCGCCCTCGGCCGCGAACGCAATCGCCGCAGCGCGCCCGATGCCTTGGCCGGCTCCGGTGATTAGCGCTTTCTTTGTGTCAAGACGCCCGCTCATTGCGCGGCCAGCTCGGCCTGAGGTCCGGGAACTGGCGCTCGCGCATCGATCAGGCTTTCAGTCCTGAGATCGGACCACAAACTGTCCGGGATCGACATTCGGAAATGCTCCACTCCGCTTCGCACCTCACCGGCGTTTGCGAAGCCCGGGATCACGGAAGCGACTGCTGGATGGGCGAGCGGGAATTGGAGTGCCGCGGCGGCTAGCGGAACGCCGTGCGATCGGCAGATCGCTTCAAGGCGTGTGACGCGCTCGCGCACTTCTCTCGGCGCGGGACCGTAATTGTACCGCGCAGGTGCGGCGGGGGTCGCGCCGGTCGCAAGGATCCCGGAATTGAAGGGACCTCCGATCACGACTGAAACTCCGGTGTCAGTGCAAAGCGGGAACAGTTCATCAATCGCACCTTGTTCGAGCAGAGTGTAGCGCCCGGCCAGAAGCAGCACATCCAGCTCCGCTCGTTCCATCAGGTCGAGGCAAATGCCGATTTCGTTGACCCCGACGCCGATTGCCGAGACTGCCTTCTCATTGCGAAGACGGCGCAACGCGTTGAGCCCGCCGCCCTCGATCAGTTCCGCCAGTCGGTCATTGTGGCGGTCACCGTGGGTCAGCTTGCCGATGTCGTGAATGAAAAGCACGTCGATACGGCCGCGCCCCAGCCGCTGAAGGCTGTCCTCATGCGAACGGAGGATTCCGTCATAGGAATAGTCGTAAATCGGCTCGAACGGCATTGGCGAGACGAAGCCGCAGCGCTCGACCGACGTATCCACGTCGGCGTCTGGCTTCAGCAGTCGCCCAACCTTGGTCGAGATGACGGCTTGTGCTTCCTCGCGGAGCCCGTCTCCAGCTCGGCGTTCGCTGAGGCCGAACCCGTAATAAGGTGCGGTGTCGAAATAGCGAATGCCCAGCTCGACCGCCGTTTGCAGGGTATCGCGGGCCTCACCGTCGGAAACCGCGCGGTAAAGATTGCCAAGCGGCGCCAAGCCGAGTCCAAGCGTCGTGACGCTGATTGCGGTCCGTCCTAGCTTACGTGAGGGTAGGGTACCGCTCACTGCTCCTCCAGGCTGAAGATGCGCTTCATCGGGACCCATTTCTCGCCTTCCGCCGCATGCGCAAGCGGCCGTTGGAAACGCCACATCAGCTCTTCCCAGCGATTAGTCTCCGCCGGCGTTTCGACGGTGCGCGGATAATCGTCGACGACGTCCGCGATCATGAAAAGCCGGTCGCCCGTGCGCCAGATCTCCATCGATTCCACACCGGTCGCTTTGATATGCTCGATGACTTTGGGCCAGACAGCGCCTGGTCCATGTCGCGTTTCGTATTCGGCGATCAGGTTCGGATCATCATTGAGGTCCAGTGCGAAGCAGCGGCGAGCCATTACGACTGCACACTTGCCTGTGGCGATCGAAACCAGGACATTTTCATGCGGCCCTCCTCCATTGCGTTCGCAGATGCTGAGCGTCGCTTAGCAGAACGCTGAGCTTGCACGGAAGCGTGTACTCACATATGAAAATGATGATCACAAGCGAACAATCGCTGATGGACGCAGCAGGTCCGTTGCGCGAAGTGTCGGGGCCTAAGGAACACCAATGACTCATCATTTCCGCCGGCAGTGCAGCGTGGCCGCGTGACAACGGTTACTAAGCTACGCGCGCTCGATATCCGCTTTCCGACCTCGAACCAGCTCGACGGGTCGGACGCGATGAATCCTGCCCCGGATTACTCGGCGGCCTACTGCATTCTGGAAACCGATACTCCGGGGCTCGAAGGCCACGGCCTCACCTTCACCATTGGCCGCGGCAATGAGCTGTGCTGCGCCGCCATCCGCGCGCTGGCGGCGCTGGTCGAGGGTCTGGATCTAGATTGGATCCGGCAGGACCCGGCGCGCTTTTGGAGGCACATAACAGGGGACAGCCAGCTTCGCTGGGTCGGCCCTGATAAGGGCGTGATTCACCTCGGCACTGCAGCTGTAGTGAACGCCGTGTGGGACCTCTGGGCGAAGGTGGAAGGCAAGCCGGTGTGGCGCCTTGTTGCCGACATGAGCCCGGCCGAACTCGTGCGGCTGATCGACTTTCGCTACCTCACCGATTGCATCACCCCTGACGAAGCCTTGGACCTGCTTGCAGCACGCTCGGCTGGAAAAGACGCGCGCATCGCGCAGCTCCAGGCAAGCGGCTACCCCTGTTACACGACATCCGCCGGCTGGATTGGCTACACCGATGCAAAGCTGGACGAGCTTTGCCGGGACGCAGTCGAGCGCGGTTTCAATCACCTCAAGTTCAAGGTTGGAAAATCGCTCGAGAGCGACATTCGGCGCTTAGAGATCGCGCGCAATGCGATCGGTCCCGAACGGCAGCTGATGATCGACGCCAACCAGGTATGGGAGGTGGATCAAGCGATCGACTACGTACGCGCGCTGAGCTTCGCGAACCCTTGGTTCATCGAGGAGCCGACCAGCCCCGACGACATCGAGGGGCATCGCAAGATCCGCGAGGCCATCGCTCCCGTCAAAGTTGCGACGGGCGAAATGTGCCACAACCGGATCATGTTCAAGCAGTTCATCATGCGCGGCGCGCTCGACGTGGTTCAGCTCGACAATTGCCGCCTTGCCGGCCTCAACGAAGTCCTCGTTGTGCTTCTCATGGCCGCAAAATATGATCTGCCGGTCTGCCCGCATGCCGGAGGCGTCGGTCTGTGCGAATATGTGCAGCACATCTCGATGATCGACTATCTTTGTTTCTCGGGAACCATAGAGGGGCGAGTGACCGAATATGTCGACCACCTGCACGAGCATTTCGTCGCTCCGCCACTGGTCCGCGACGGCCGGTACATGCCGCCGTCGCAACCAGGCTTCTCCGCCCAGATGACGGACACCACCCTTGCGAGATTTTCGGGCACGATAGGCGCCGCAGCATAAGGTGCGATCGGTTCGCGTGATTAGATAGTGCGGATTGGTCGCCGATCGGCCTCGCCGTTGCGCTGCAATTTCCCCATCTGCAGTGAGTCGTCCGCGGCGTAGCGCTGGAGCCAAATCTCATGCCTCGGCATCACCGCGACCGCGCGCGCGATATTGTCCCTGAGGCCGCCAAGCGCGTCGCGCAGTTGCGGCTCCGGCATCAGCTGGGCGGCCGGGTGGTACCCGCGCGGCTTCAGCCGTTGGCCGAGTATCACCTGCACCCAGCTGTCGATACGAAACAGGTCGTGAGTGTCCTGGAAGGCGTGCGCGGCATCGCGGAATAATTCGATCCGCTCCTTTAGCGAATCGGGCACGTCCATGTTCCGGCAATCGCGCCAGAAGCCGGCATCGCCGCGTTCGTTCAAATGATAATGCAGAACGATGAAGTCGCGGATGCCCTCAATCTCGCGGCTTGCCTGCATATTGAAGCGCTCCGCGACCGCGCCGTTCACCCTACGAAGCGGGAAGACCTGGAGCAGCCGGGTTACGGCAATCATGATGAGGTGGATGCTGGTGGATTCCAGCGGCTCGACGAAGCCACTCGACAGGCCCATGGCGATGCAGTTCTTGACCCACACCTTGCGGCGATAGCCAGCCTTGAAGCGGATCAGCCGCGGCTCGATCAGCACCTCGCCCTCGATTTCCTGCTCCAGAAGACGCCGCGCTTCCTCATCTTCCATGTGGGCGCTTGAATAGACGAGGCCATTGCCGACGCGGTGCTGGAGCGGGATCTGCCAGCGCCAGCCGGCACGATGGGCGATCGCCCGCGTGTAGGGCCGTGGCGGCTCGACGGCGCGGGTTTGCACAGCGAGTGCGCTGTCGGTCGGAAGCCAGTGCGACCAATCCTCGAATCCGACGCCAAGCGCCTTTCCGATCAGCAGCGCGCGAAAACCCGTGCAGTCGATGAACAGGTCGCCTTCGACCGTCTGACCGGATTCAAGCACCAGCGCCTCGATTTCGCCGCTTGCGCCATCGTGCCGGACGTCGGCGATCTTGCCTTCGACGCGGCGCACGCCTGCCTTCTCGGCCAGATTGCGCAAATAACGCCCGTACAGCCCGGCATCGAGATGATAGGCATAATTGAGCGGCACCTGCTCGGACGGGCCGAACCGTCCCGCGGACGCCGCCTGATGTTCGAGGCAGTAGGTTCCGACCTCGTCAGCAATCCCGAGCTCGCGTGCGTGCAGCCAGAAATGGTGGAAGTCGACCATCCAGGTCGAGCGGCCGATCGTCCCGAACGAGTGGGTGTAGCGGTCGCCCTCGCGCGCCCAATCCTCGAAGGAAATGCCAAGCTTGAAAGTCGAGCCGGTGGCGCGGACGAAGTCGGCCTCGTCGATGCCCATATATTGATGGAAGGTGCGGGCGGTCGGAATCGTGGATTCGCCCACACCCACGGTCCCGATCTCGTCCGATTCAACGAGCATGATGTCGAAAAGCCCACCGAGCTGCTTCACCAGCGCATAGGCGGTGATCCAGCCGGCCGTGCCGCCGCCTGCGATGACAACGCGTTTGATCGGCTGCTCGTCCATCTAGCGATTCAACCGCTGCAGCAGGTCGGCACGGAGCCGCCGCGCGGCCGCCTCGTCGAGCGGTGCGAGGATCCCGCGCGCCTGCTCGGGCAGATGCTCGGCCGGACGCTGCGCATCGCCAAAAACATAATAGCCGAACAGCGCCCGCCAGGCCTGCTTCTCCGGCTCGGGCCGGTCGCGCAGGCTCAGGATCGCGTGGAGCAAGGTCGTCATCGGCGTGTCGATGAACGCCGGCGAGGTGTTCCACCAATAGTTGATCATCACGTTCAACGGCTCAAGCGCCTCGACATGGTGCCACCACATCGCCGGGTAGAAGAGCGCGTCGCCAGGTTCGAGTTCGGCCACCTCGGCCGACGCTATTGCATCGCAAAAGCGGTGGTAGCGGTCGAGTTCCGGATTACGAAAATCGACCATGCTCACAACTTGTCCGCCGGGCGTGAGGTGAAAAGGACCGGGGTACAGGTTCGCCACCTGATCCGGCGGAAACAGAGTGAACCGCCGCCGCCCGACCAGGTTGCAGGCAATGTTGTTCGAGAAGTCGAAATGTGCGGTGGCGGTCGTCCGGTTGCCGAGCCAGATGCTCACCGTCGGCGGATTGCCTTCGAACATCGGATCGCTGAGGCTCAGCCGGTTCTGTTCGCCGATGCCAGGCAGAAACAGGTCAATGTCCGTCGACCCGATATAGAAGGACGGCGGGTCATTATCGTTGAGGTGCGCCTCGATGCACCGCAGGAACTCGGTCAAAGGCACTCGGCGCGCTTCGAAATTGAGACCGGTCAAATCCGCATTGTAGAAGAAGCGGCCGCCGATCTCGGGCGCCCCGGTATAGCCAACCACAGGCCGCCCGCCATCGAATGATGCGACGTAATCGATCGCCGCTGCGGCCGATTGAACGCCCCTCCGCGTGATCTCCCAGTCGCTCGCGACCCCTTTAAGAATAGCGGGCTGCTGAGCCTCCAGCAGCTCGGCATAAGGAATGTGCGCGGGATCGAGGCCTTCGATTTCGCGAGTCTTGCCCATGATCTCAGGCATCGACCGCACCTGCGAGCTTGTCGGTTTTCAGCTCGATCAGACGGGTGATATTGCCGAGCGACGATCGGGCGTGAATTGCGGCGGCGAGAAAGCAGGTTCGATTCAGCCGTTCGAGCTCCGGGCCCGAGAGAGCCCCCAATCGCTCAGCGTCGATCGTGAAAAAGTCGGGGAGACGATATTGTTTCCCATCGCCAATGTTCACCTCGATCGCGATCGGCCGGATCAGGTCGATCTCGGCGAAGAGGTCGAACATGGCGCGGCTCAATTCAAGTCCCTGGTGAACCGTCCGGAGCGCTTGTGTAGCTTGCTGAAGAAACGGCGCCGCTCCGCCCTGCGGAAGGAACAAGGGCTCGCCTTCGGCTTCGCTTACGCTCGGGTGATCGAGATCGATGACGATTGCGGGGTCGCTTGGTTGCTGCTCGTCGCCGACGTCGAGAAAGAATGGTCCGCGGCGGAGCGTCGCCGGGATGTAGCGAGTGATCCACTCACCCTCGCGCATGACCAGATTTTCGCCCCGATCCAACCCGAGGAGCGCGACGGATTGGAATAGGCCGTCCGAGTCCTTGCGGAACAGGATCGCATATTCGCGCTGCAGCTCTTCGAACTCGATCGGAACGACAAGAGCCTGATTGACGGACAGGTCGCTGGTCGATGGTGCGGACACGCGTAGGCGCGCGTGCTCGACATTGTCGAGATGCACCCGCCTCGTCATCAGCAGGCCGCCAGTCGATGAACGATCCCCATTCGACGTGAATGGGCTGTTCCGGAATGAGCCTCAAGAGGAAACGCCGCCGGGAGAGAGGGTTTGGCGGCGTTTCCTGCAGGCGGCACGCTACATTGCCGAAGCGTGGATGAGGCTACAGCCTCCGGAACAACCAGTTCCGTCTACTTCCCTCGCTCGCCCTGCGTTGCCGGTGGAGGCGGCGGTGGTGGTGGAGGAGGCGGAGCCGCGCAGGTCGCCGTTACCTCGATCACCGAGCCGTCGGGGCAAGTCTGCGTCGCCGGTGGCGGCGGAGGCGGCGGCGCGAGCGGCGTCATGGGCGGCGAGGCGGCACCTCCACCAAAGCGGTAGCGGGCGCCGAACCAGAAGCGAGGGTGCAATTCCTGCGCGAACAGCAACTCGTGCGTGCTGCGCGCGTAGGTACGGATCGGCTCGCTCGTCAGGTTCTGTCCTTCGAGCGTTAGCGCCAGCCGGTCGTTGACGTTGTAGCTCACGCTTGCGTCGACCGTTCCGAAGGGCTCGAAGGTCACATTGTTGTTGCTGCCACCCCGGTTGAGTGCAGCAAGGAATCTTCCGCGCCAATTGTACGCGACGCGCGCCGAGATTCCGTACTTCTCAAAGATGAGGGTCGCATTGGCGGTGTCACTTAGACCGGGAAGCGCGAACTGCGTCGATGCCGGATCGCCACCGCGGTCGAAGTGGACGTCGCCGAACACCTTGGTCAGCGATCCTGCGATGCCGAACCCGGAATCGCCGAAGAAATGCTGTCCCTGGATCTCGAAGCCGTGGATGTTCGCCTTCTTGTTATTGACTGGAGTTGCGACCAGGAAGTTAAGCAACGGATCGTTCGCTGCGGCTGTGACGTCAAATTGGCCGAGGATCTGGTCGACGAAAGCCTGGCTAAGCTGGCCACCCGAATAGTTCGCGTTGAACTCAGCTGTCGCCGCGGCGAGGTCGTTGTTGTGTTTGATGAGCAGCGCCGACATCGTGAACAGCGTCACATCGCTGATCGTCGCACCCAACGTGTTGAGCTGCGTAAGCGCAATGCCTGAAAGTGTGCCCGCAGCGCCCGAGCTTGGGTCGCGAAGGTCGAACAAGGGTTGGCTGATTTGCGCGGATCCAACGAAATTGTTCACCCGTTTGGCGAAGAAACCCGCGGATACGTAGTTTGACCTGCCGTAATAATATTCCAGCGACAGATCGACATTATCCGAAACGAGCGGCTTCAAATCAGCATTGCCGGTGGTGCCCTTGGCGACGCCACCCAGTGCGATCGGCCGATTGGGCGCGGAAGTCACCAAAGTCGAGGCGAACAGATTGAAATACTCGGGCCGCGCAAGCGTCTTGCTGTAGGAGACACGCGCCACGAGGTGATCCATCGGCTCGATCTTGAAGTCGATCGACGGCAGCAGATTATTGTATTCGCCCTTCCGGCTGATTGGAGTGATCTCGTCCGAAACGACGACGCTGAAATCGTTATCCGATTTCCACACGACCTGATCGGGCCGCGCAACGAGTGCGAATGAGTTGACCTTGGTGTTCTCCCAGCGAAGCCCGCCGACCAGGCTGGTCCTGCGGCCGGCAAATTCGCCCTGCCAGCTCAGCTGAGAATAGACTGCAGTAACCTTCTCGTGGACCCGGTCAAAGGAATTGCCGGTAATCGAGCGAGCGTTGCCCTGGGACGCGTAATAGTCACCGAATACATTGTAGAGATCCACTGCATTGCCGCGGAAATCGATGTCGGCATCTGTCGGATGAAAGCGATCGAACTTGCAGGCCATGCAGAACTGACTGACGAGGTCCCCAGCCAGTTGCGCGACATCCCCGACATGGCTGATACCCCAGTCGCCCAGCTGCTGCTGGGTAAAGAACTGGGTGCTCGTCATCTTCGAATCGGAATAGGTTCCCCCGACATCAAATCGGGCGCCGCCGCCGAAATTCCAGCCGAGATCGGCGCGGAATTGATTGATGCGATGCGTCTGGGTCGTCGAGTTGGTGCGCTGCACGGCCGTGCCGAGATCGCCGATGTCGAGCACATTGTTGCAATTGCCACGCGGTCCGGTTGAGCTCGTGTAGCAGTCGTTCAGGACCCAATCCTGTTCTGGAATCTTGCCGCTAAAGTCGACCGAATGGAAATCGACAACCGGCGCGCCGAAGCTCACGAGGGTCGAAGTGGCGCCATTGGATGAATTGGGAGAGCTCTTGGACTTCGACGTGTTCGCATCGAGGTTCAATGTGAGCTCGTCGGTTAGCTCCCAATTGGCATTTAATCCGGCCGAATAGAGCTTGGTCTTTGATGCGCGGTGCTGCTGCTCGAAGCCGATGTCCTTGGAATCGAACAGTCCGCCTTCGTCCAAGTAGATCGCAGTCGCGACCACATCGTCGTCGTCGAAAGTGACATGATCGAATGGACGATTGAACCAGTTGGTCTGGTCCGAGCGATCCTCGCTAATTTTGTTCTGCGCATAAAGCCCGTCGAGCGTGAAGGTCAGCGTCTCCATCGGCTTGAACTGGACAGTGCCCGACGCATTGATGGTCTCGCGCTCGGACTCCGAATAGTGATAGCGGCTGTCGTTAGGGATCGCGACGAAGGTATTGGCATTGGGCGCGTTGGTGACCTGGGTCCAGCCTGGCTTGTACATGCCGCGGTTCGGATCGAGGAAGCCGTTCGTTCCACCATAGGGCAGGATGTTCCAGTCGTTGACGGTGGAGCTCGCCGCCGCACTCTTGCGCTGCTGATAGGCGCCGAAGACGGTGGCGCCGAATGTGTCAGCATCGTTTGACCAAGTAAGGATGCCGGAAACCTCCGGAGTCACCTTGAACCCGTCCCGGCTCGTGTCCCATGCGGCCTTTGCGCCGACGCTTCCGCGGAAGCCGTTTTCGGGTCCGTCAAGAGGACGCAGTGTAACGACGTTGATCGTCGCGCCAATGCCTCCCGACGGGACTGCCGCGCGGCCGGTCTTGTAGACTTCCAGCCGCGACACACCGTCCGCCGCGAGATTCGAAAAGTCGAATGACCGGCTCTGCGCACGATTGAAGTCGACATTCTGGTCACCGCCCACCACATCGACATCGGAGGTGGCGAGCTGACGGCCGTTGACCGTCACCAGGTTGAACTGCGGGCCGAAGCCGCGGACGGTTACGCGCGCCCCTTCTCCGTTGCGCCGCTCGATTGAAACACCGGGGATGCGCTGCAACGCCTCTGCAAGGTTGGTGTCCGGGAACTTGCCGATTTCCTCGGCGGAGACCGCATCGACGACGCCTTGTGCATTGCGCTTGATGTCGCGAGACCGTTGGAGGCTGGCGCGAATCCCGGTGATTACGATTTGCGATTCAGCTGCCGCCGGAGCCGATTGCTGTTGCGCCGGATTGTCAGCGGTGGGCACTGGCTGCGGCTCATTTTGCGCGAGCTGGACGCCATCAACTTCGCTACCGGGCGCGCGAACGCTGGCCGGGATATAGCCCATCGTTCCACCGACGATGACGCTCCCGTTCGAGCTCATGCGATAGTCGAGCGAGGTTCCGCGCAGAATTTCGTTCAGTGCGTCTTCAGGGGAAAAGTTGCCTTTGATCGCGTGACTGCGTTTTCCTTTGACCGCTGTCGGATTGGCGACAAGGTCGACGCCGCTGACTTCAGCGTAGGAGCTGAGGGCACTGCCAAGAGGCTGCGCCGGAATGTCGTAGAAACGGACCGTCTGGCTCGCCTGGACCGCTGCTGCGGCAATCGTCGGCTGAGTGATCGAAATCATGGACGTGCCGACCAGCAAACATCCAAAAACGCGTGTCCTGTTGCGCATTAGCTCTCCCCCTTGTCGTCGTCTGGTTACAGACCGCCGGTTGTTCCGGCTTGTCCCCAGCTAAGACGCAGGCTGCGCGCCGCCCCTCAATCCGCGGTGAAAAATTAACTGCGACTGCGCAGCCGGATCGTTTCCCCGTGCTGTTCGGCTTCGACAGGGAAAGCTTCGCTCACTGTCTGAGCAAAGGAATAGGATTGACCCGTACGGAACGCGCCAGTGATCCTGACGTCGGCCGCTGCTGGATCATCGACAAGGATTCGCGTCCGGCTGTAGCGGTTCATCTCGGCGACGGCGTCCACCAGCCGAGTATTGTCGAACCTGACCCGCCCGGATTCCCAACTGACAAGCTCGCGGACATTTGCGGGCTTCATTTCCAGCCCTGCCGCGCTCGCCACCAATTGTTGACCCGGAGCCATGAAAGCAACGCTTCCGGCGCGCCCGGGCCCGCCGCGCGGCTTTATCGGCTCGACTCGCACGCGGCCCTGAAGCAGGGCGACGCGAACCTTCTCGCCATCCAGCCGGACCTCGAATTCGGTGCCTACGGCGACAACTTCGTGATTGGCGGCGGCGACGACGAACGGCCGGGCAGCGTCGTGAGCGACCTTGAACAGGGCTTGCCCGGCCGCCAAGCGAACGTCGCGGCGCAGTCGAGAATAATTGATCTCGAGAATCGAATTGGTGTTGAGGACGACCGTTGATCCGTCCTCGAGCGTCGCGGTCGCACGCTCGCCGACACCTGTGCGAAGGACGATTTGCTCATGTTCTCCGCTGCCAGCAACGACTTCGCCCGCCTTGCCAATCAAACCCGGATAGGTGACCGAAACCCCAGTGAAGACGACGAGCACCAGCGCAGCGGTGGCCAGCGCACCCCACAGGCGCGAAAAGTCGCGCTGCCTGGGGGGACGGGCCATCAGCGCCTCGGCGCGCATGCTGGCGACCGAGGGGTCCGTTGCGGCGAGCGCGGTGATGTCCCAGCTCCGCGAGACCTCGTCGTAGGCGCGGTGGTTTGCCGGATCGGCTTCGAGCCAATCGGCGAACTGTTTCTCCTCGATAAAGTCGGCGCTGCGCCGCCGAAGCGCGAACCAGCGTGCGGCCGCTTCGGCCGGCGTTTCGGGAGTGAGCGGAGTGATGGCGGCTCCCTCGCTCATAGCTCGTCTCTCATCCGCGCAGCGGTGAGCTCCTTCAAAGCCTGGCTGATATATTTCTCGATCGAGCTCACCGACACTCCGAGCCGTGTTGCAATTTCGGCATATCCGAGCTCCTCGAAGCGGTGAAGCACGAACGCTGCGCGGACCCGGTCCGGAAGTCGTTCGAGCACCGATCGAACCATCGCCACTTGCTCCCTGGCCAGTAGGACGCGCTCGGGCGAAAAGTCCTCAACCGCATGCTGCTCTTCCTCATAGCAAACGTGCCGGTCGCCGCCGCGAACTGCGACGCGACGAGCGCGATCGGTGAGCACGCTCGAGGCCGTCTGAAAAATGTACCCGTCGATCCGCTCAATCGGCTCTCCGTCGCCGCGCGCGGCAAGGCGCAGGAACACTTCCTGGGTGAGATCCTCAGTATCGCTTCTCAGTTGCGGCGCCCGCCGCGCAAAGAAACGATCCAGCGCGCCGCGATAGCGCACTGCCAATGCTTCAACAAACGGCTGCTCGCCCCCAGATACGCGGGAAGCGGGCGCCCGGCCGTACCGCCGATCGCCTGCCATCAAGCTCTCCCCTACACGCGCGAGACTGAGCGACTCCGTCGCCAGAATCAACAGTTGCCAATGGTGAAAAGAAAGCGCTGCTGGGCCAGTTATCGAGAGCCTTGCTACAGTCGAAACTTCAGGCAAACTCGCGCGATGCTTCGAGTTACTCTCTCGCTCGCTCTTCTGGCGGCAGCTCCAGCGCTAGCCGCCAGCGCGCCGTCCACACGCGCTTCAACGTCCGCGGTCGAAGGACACGCGCGCGAATTCCGGCGGATCATCGATAAAAATGAGCCGGTCCGCATCGTCGCTTCCGGGTTCACCTGGGCGGAAGGGCCGATCTGGGTCGCTGACGGAGGATATTTGCTCCTCAGCGACGTACCCAGGAACCGAATGTATCGCTGGGCTCCGGGCGCTCACGCCGCAAGCCTGTTCCTGGAGCCCTCCGGCGGAAGCGACATCAAAGGCTTCCGCGAGCCCGGTTCGAACGGATTGAAGCCGGGCGGGCCTGGACGGCTTCTTGTCGCCGACTCGGGCAGTCGCGCAATCGCGATGCTCGACCTGCGCACCAAGAGGAAGCGCCTCCTTGCTGAACGTTTCGAAGGAAAACGGCTCAATTCCCCAAATGACTTGGTCGTCGGGCCCGATGGAGCAATTTGGTTTACCGATCCGGCCTACGGGCTGGAGGGAATCGATGACTCGCCGCTGAAGGAGCAGGGCGCGAACCGCGTCTATCGACTGGCTTCCGACGGAACCGTAACCGCCGTCGAGTCAGAGCTGCATTTCCCGAACGGCATCGCTTTCTCACCCGATGGGCGTACGCTGTACGTGTCCAATTCAGACCCGAAGAACGCGGTGATCCTCGCCTTTGATGTGTCTGCCGAAGGCATAGTCTCACACCGTCGGGTGTTCGCCGACATGACTGCGCTGGCCGCCAAGGGCTTGCCTGGACTTCCGGATGGAATGACCGTCGACGAGCGTGGTAATCTTTGGGCTACTGGCCCCGGAGGCGTCCACGTCCTCACCTCCGAAGGTCGCGAGCTGGGACTGATTTCGACCGGCTCGGCAATCTCCAACTGCACCTTCGGCGGGCCAGAGGGGCGCACATTGTTCATGACCTCGACCCACGAGCTCGCTACCGTTCGGACCAAGGTTCGCGGCGGGCCGGTTCGCATCCCGAAGATTGGTGGAGGTTCGCGATGATTGACGGCATTTCACGACGTGGAGTTGTTGGCCTGGGCCTCGGCGCTGCGGTGCTGGCAGCGCGGGGACGCGCGCAGGCTCGAGCCACAGGAGTCGGTTTCGCCGTTGTCGGCCTTGGCAAACTTTCGCTCGGGCAGATCATCCCGGGCTTTCGCAACTGCCAAAGCGCGCGCCTAGCCGCGCTTGTCAGTGGCCATGCAGACAAGGCGAACCGTATCGCCGCTGAGCAAAAGCTGCCGGCAGGTTCTGTCTATTCCTATGCCGATTTCGACCGCATCGCAGAGAACCCGCGGATCGACGCCGTGTACATCGTGCTGCCGAACTTCATGCACGCGGAATATACCATCCGTGCGCTCAAAGCGGGCAAGCACGTCCTTTGCGAAAAGCCGATGGCGACCACGGTTGCCGACGCCGAAGCCATGGTCGCGGCCGCCAAAGCGGCGAACCGTAAGCTGATGATCGCCTATCGCTGTCACTACGAACCGCTGAACCTCTACGGCATGCGGCTCCTGCGTCGCGGAGCGTTCGGCAAGCCGCGGCTCGTCGTGACGAACATGGGGAGGCAATCCGACCCGAACGACCCGTCGGACGCATGGCGGCTCGACATGCAAAAGTCCGGCGGCGGCGCATTGGCGGACATGGGCATCTACGGAATCAACGGGGCTCGATATCTTTTGAACGAAGAGCCTATGGAGATCCGCGCTCGCGCGAAGACTGACCGAAGCGATGCGCGCTTCCGCACCGTTGAGGACCTCATCACCTGGGAATTCCGCTTCCCCTCGGGCGCAATCTCCACCGGCTCGACGTCGTTCGACCAGTCGGGAACCATGGCTTGGGAAGTCTACGGTCAGCGCGGCAAGATGGTCGCCGACCCGGGCTGCTTCTACAACGGCAACCGCCTTGAGATCTCGGGTGTCGCTGGAGAAGGCCGGCCGAACATCCCGGAGATCGATCAGTTCGCGCGCGAGATGGACTGGATGGCCGAAGCAGTGCGCGGTCGCGCACCGCTCGTTTCGCCCGGCGAGGAGGGGCTGCAGGATATGCGGCTTATCGAGGCGATCCTTACTTCGGTGAAGAACGGCGGAGCGCCCGTGCGCACCGACTGGGGCTATCGGCGCGCTATTGATCCAGCGGTTGCGGTAACTGCCTAAGCGCGCGTCTTTGTGAACGGAGGGGAGTTCACCGTGCGTCATGTCTTGTTGTCCGCCGCGCTCGTCGCGTTTTCGGTTCCTGCCCCAGCGCAATCTTCAGCGAATGATCCCGTCGGCGCACTGATCGCGAAAATGACCATCGAGGAAAAAGCGGCGCAGCTGCAGGACAGCGCGCCGGCGATCCCGCGACTCGGCATCCCGCCCTACACCTATTGGAACGAAGCATTGCACGGCGTCGCGCGAGCTGGTGAGGCGACCGTCTTTCCGCAGGCGATCGGCATGGCCGCGAGCTGGGACAAGGAGCTGCTCCACTCGGAAGGCAAGGTGATCGGGATCGAAGGCCGCGCGAAATATAATCAGGCGCAGCGTGAGGGGAATACGGGCCGCTATTTCGGGCTGAACTTCTGGTCGCCGAACATCAACATCTTCCGCGATCCGCGCTGGGGCAGGGGGCAGGAGACGCTTGGCGAGGATCCGTACCTGACAGGGGTACTTGCAACGCAGTTCATCCGCGGAATTCAGGGCCATGATCCGCGCTTTCTCACTGCAGCGGCGACGGCGAAGCATCTCGCCGTGCACAGTGGACCCGAGCCCGACCGGCACCAGTTCAACGTCAATCCGTCGCGCCAGGACCTCGCCGAGACTTATCTGCCGGCATTCCGGCGCGCGGTGACCGACGGCAAGGTCGAGATTGTGATGTGCGCCTACAATGCGGTCGACGGAAAGCCGGCTTGCGCGAACGATCAGCTGGTGAACGGCATGCTGCGGCAACGCTGGGGCTTTGCCGGCCACGTCACCTCCGACTGCGGAGGGATCGACGACATCACGACCGGCCACAAGTTCACCAAAGCGAACGTGGAAGCGGTTGCCGTCGCAGTGAAGGCCGGCACCGACATGAATTGTGGCTTCAAAAATGAATATCTCGATCTGCCGAAGGCTGTCACCGCCGGGTTGATCAGCGAGGCGGACGTGGACCGGGCGGTGCGCCGGGTGCTCGGAACGCGCGCCAAGCTAGGCATTCTCCCGTCGTCGACCAAGACACCGTGGTCGGACATTCCCTATTCGGAAAACCACTCGCCGGCCCATCGCCAGCTCGCGCTGCGCGCCGCGCGCGAGGCGATCGTGTTGCTCAAGAACGACGACATCCTGCCGCTTCGCCATGTTCCCGCGCGCATTGCAGTGGTCGGACCCGGCGCAACATCGCTGATTTCGCTCGAAGGCAATTACAACGGTACGCCGACCGCTCCCGTGCTTCCGCTGGATGGGATTCGCTCCGCCTTCCCGAAATCGCGTATTCGTTACGCGCAGGGCTCCGCATTCGCCGAAGGAACAGCAGTGCCGGTGCCGCTGAGCGCCTTTCCGAGCGGCGTAACAGCGACTTTTTTCAACGGAGCCGATTTGAGTGGACCGCCGGTCGGCCATCGAAGCTACGCACAGATCGACCACAACTGGAACTGGATCGCACCTGCGACCGGCGTAGATCCGCGCAATTTTTCGGTGCGCTGGTCGGCGACGTTCAGACCGCCTGCCGCTGGAGATTATCGCTTGGAGCTGCAGCGCCGCCGGTGCGATCCGACCTCTGAAGTGGAACGATATACGATCCGGCTCGAAGGTGCGTTACCGCTTCGGGTGGAAGCACCATGCTCCGCGCGCGACGCCGGTGACTCGCCCGCGGTCGCGCTCCACGCAGACGATACGCGGCCACGAAAGCTGACAATTGAATATGCGCATCGGTCGAAGAATTTCGCGCCGGCGATCACCTTCGCCTGGCGCCCGCCTGCCAACTCGCTTCGCGCCGAGGCGCTCGCCACCGCGCGACAGTCGGATCTCATCATCGCGGTGGTGGGCCTCAACGCCTGGCTCGAGGGCGAGGAAATGCCGGTTGCGGTGCCAGGCTTCACCGGCGGTGACCGGATCGACATTCGTCTACCCGACACACAGCGAACGCTGCTTTCGGCGCTCGAGGCGACGGGCAAGCCAGTGATCGTCGTGCTGCAGAGCGGCTCAGCGGTTCCGCTCGGCGACCAAGGCAAGAAGGCGCGGGCGATCCTTCAGGCATGGTACGGCGGTGAGCAGGGCGGGAATGCGATCGCCGATGTACTCAGCGGGGCATACAATCCGGCGGGACGGTTACCGATCACGGTCTATCGGGGAATCGAACAGCTGCCAGCTTTCGCCGATTATTCGATGAAGAAGCGGACCTACCGCTATTTCGCTGGTCCGCCCGAATATCCCTTCGGCTACGGCCTGAGCTATGCAAAGTTCGGCTATTCAGACGTCCAGCTCAGATCCGCGCAACTGCCGGCGGGGACTGCCCAGAATGTGAGCGTTCGCGTGCGCAACCAAAGCTCAATCGCTGGGGACGAGGTCGTCCAGCTCTATGTCGCGACACCCGGTCGTTCCGATGCGCCGCTGCGCTCCCTCAAGGGGTTCGAGCGGATCCATTTGCGGCCGGGTGAAGAGCGGATGGTTCAGCTCCAGCTCGAACCAAGAGACCTGGCCTTCGCGGGCCAAGACGGCGTGATGCGCATCTCCCCTGGCGAATACAGGCTTTGGATTGGCGGTGGACAGCAGGGCAGCGGTGCAGCCGGCGCGGCGGCGACGTTCCGGATGAGCGGTGAAGTCGCGCTTCAACCCTGAGCTTGCGGAGCAAACTTGGTCACGGGCGCGTAGCGTGGGTTGATGAGGTGCACGACCGTCAGCGCAACGAGATAGGCTGACCCGGCAATCACGAAGATGGGCGTGTAGCTGCCGAACTGCTCGAGGACCCAGCCGGCATATTTGGCCATCAGCATTCCGCCGAGCGCCCCCGCGAAGCCGCCAAGACCAACTATCGACCCCACCGCCCAGCGTGGAAAGAGATCAGCGGGCATTGAGAAGAGATTGGCCGAAAAACCCTGATGACCAGCGCAGGCGAGGCCGATCAGAAGGACCGCGACCCAGACCGTCGGCGCGGCAACGGCGAATGTGACCGGCACCACGATGAGCGCGCTTGCGAGCATCGCCAGCTTACGCGCGCGGCCGACGAACACGCCCCGTCCGAGCAGCCGCGAGCTGTACCAGCCGCCGGCGATCGAGCCGACGTCCGCCAGCACATAAATGGCAACGAGCGGCGGACCGAAGCTCTTGAGGTCGAGGCCGTAGCGCTTGTGGAAAAAGTCAGGCAGCCAGAACAGGAAAGTCCACCAAATCGGGTCGATCAGGAAGCGCCCGCTCATATATGCCCAAGCCTGGCGTGTGGTCAGCAGGCGACGCCAGGCGACCGGCTTCTGCGCTTCTACCGGGTCCGACTCGATATAGGCGAGCTCGGACGACTTCAGCCGCGGGTGCTCGCGTGGACGACGATAGAGCACCAGCCAGGCGATCAGCCAGACGATGTTGAACAGGCCCGTCACCACGAAGGCGCCGCGCCAGCCCATCGCCAGCGCAATGAGCGGGACGAGCATTGGTGTGATGATCGCACCCATGTTCGCGCCGGCGTTGAAGATTCCGATGGCGAGCGCCCGCTCTCGCCGCGGGAACCACTCGCTCGCTGCGGCGAGAGCAGCCGGATAGGTGCCGGACTCACCGAGCGCGAGGATCACGCGCACGACCGCGAATCCACGCGTCGACGTGAACAATGCGTGCGCCATGTGCGCCGCAGTCCAAATCGACATCGCGACGAAATAGCCGGCCTTGGCGCCAATCCGGTCGATCAGGCGGCCGAAGAACAAGAAGCCGATGCCGTAAGCCGCCTGGAACCAGAAAACGACGTCTCCGTATCCCGTCTCCGACCAGCCATAGAGCTCCTGGAGAGTCGGCTTGAGCACACTGAGGACGAGCCGGTCGATGTAGCTGAGGACAACCGCGGCGAAGAGCAGTCCGCAAATGATCCAGCGCAGGCGTGCGCCTCTGCCGGGGGGTTTAAGTAACGCGGTGTCCGACGCCGTACTCATCGGCCAGACTTCGTAGCCCGTTTGCCGTCGAGCCATCCTTCATCGGCAAGCCAGTCAGCCAATCGGTCCGGCCAGTGGAGGATCGATATCCTGTTCGACTCATCAAGATTGAACGCGTGGCCAGCGCCCGCGTACATGTGGAGCTCGGCTGGGCGGCCTGCCTTTCGAAGCTGCTCGTACAAGGTGACTGCCGGCTCTGCGCAACATTCGTCGAGCGACCCGGCGACGACGAACGCATCCGGCGCATGAGCAACGTCGTTTGCAGGGACGCCGAGCGGCCCCGGGAACACAAGCACCTGGAAATCGGGACGGTCGCTGAACCGATCGACAGCGTCCTTCGGCGAGGACTGTGTCGTCGCGCGATTGTCAGCAACGAGCGAGACGAGCTCACCGCCCGCTGAGAATCCCATGATTCCAACGCGCGCCGGATCGACGCCATAGTCCTGCGCATGCGCACGCACCCAGCGTATCGACCGGCGCACGTCGGCCGCTGCGTCGTCTATCGTATAACGGGAGCCTGTTTCTCGAGCCAAACGGTACTTCAGCACGAAGACTGTCAGTCCGTACCGGTTGAGCGCGGGGCCGACATTCACACCCTCGGTCGTCCACACGATCTGCTTGTGCGCGCCACCGGGAATGACGATCAGCGCGGCTCCATTCTGGCGGGCCGGTCGATAGATCGTCAGCGACGGGTTGTGCACGTTCGCAACCCAATAGTCTTTGGCAATCTCCGGCTCCGTGCGCCGGGCCTCCGAGCCCGGAGCGCCATTCGGCCAGATTGCAGCGACCGTCGGCGTGACCGGCGCATATTGTGACTGGGCAGGGGCGGCGAGGCAGCCTGCGAGAAGGAGAGCTAGGGAGAGGCGCATCAACGGCGTGCTCCGATCGTGAACAAAGTGAGCGGCACCGCTTCGCCCATGAACCGGTAACCGGCAGCCGAGGGGTGAAGGCCATCGCCTGAATCGAACTCCTTGCGCAGCCTGTTTGGTTGCGCGGGGTCGCGCATCAGCGCGTCGAAATCGACGACCGCGTCGACGTTTCCAGGGGTCCGAATCCAGTCGTTTATCGCTCGACGATCGGCCTCATTGGCCGCGTCAGGATGATAATAGCCCGAGCCTCCGTAGGGCAGGATCGTTGCTCCAATCACCTTGATACCGCGCTCCTGCGCCTGCGCACTGATCTGGGCCAAGGCTCCGATCATGCGCTGCACAAGCGCGCGATGCGCTTCCGCGGAAACCGGAGCGTCACGGGTGAGCATCCCGAGATCATTCACACCTTCGAGGATGATCAGGTATCGGACACCATTTCGCGCGAGCACATCGCGCTCGAACCTAGCCGCGGCATTGGGTCCGACGCAGGCCTCGGCGAGGCAATTGCTGCCGATGCCGAGATTGAGGACGGAGATCGCGCGGGTCGCAGCCGAGGTTTTCAATCGTGCTGTGAGGGTGTCGGTCCAACGAGTATCAGTGTTCGATATCACCCCATGACCGTCGGTGATTGAATCCCCGACGATCGCGATGGCAGCCGACGGACGTTCAGGTTCGACGTCGATGCCGCTCAGAAAATACCAATGGTCGATCTTTCCGGCGTCGCGAAGTTCAGGTGCCGCGAGCTGGTCGCCGGGAACGAAATAGCTCGTAGCGCGCGAGCCTGGATGCCCCGTCTGAACCTTGGGTAGCTCCGAAAGGTGCATGGAAACCGCAAGCGTTGCGAGCGCGGCAGCGCGCAGGTCGATGCGATCCGACACATATTCCGCACCCGGCGGAATGACCATCGCCTCCGCGCCTGCGAAGGTGACTTTGCGGATCGTCGATGGATCGATGCGCGGGGAGTTGCGGGAAAGAGCGTGAGCGATGCTGACGCCGGAGATCGCCAGCGGCGAGGTGCCCATCGCGTTGGACAGCCGCACGCGGACAGGCGAGCCGCCGATACTCAAGCGGACGAGCTGCCGCAGCGTCACGTCCTTGGTTTGCTGCGGCGGGAGCACGTCCTTCGGATCCACGAGAATCTGGGAGCTGGCCCAGGAGCTTACCCAGCGCACTTCCGGCGTCGCGCGCGTTGCGGCCGAAGCGGGCGCGCTCGCGAGCGCCGCCGCAAGGGCTGCAAACAGTGAAAATAGATGGACCTTGAAGCCCGTCACCGCTCCCCTCTGCGATGCCGAATGGTAGCGGTAACAGCGACGGAGTCCATTGCTAAAAATGCGGGTGTCAGAAGGTTGGAAGCCCGGCGATCCGGAGAGGAATGACCGCCGGGCCTTGCTTTGAAATGCTTGAACTCAGAAGCGGCCGCGAAGGCCGACCATGATCAGCCGGCCGGGATCGAACAGGCTGAAGGCCGCGTTGGGGAACTGGAAATACGACCGCTGCTTCTCCTTCGTGATATTTTGAACGTCGAGGGTGAGCTGCGGCAGTCGATCGTTCCCCATGATCTTCGCGAGATCGACAGAACCGGCGAAGTCCCACTGACCGTAGCTGTCGCTGTAGATCGCCGCTGCGGTAATGCCGTTCTGGTTTGTCCCCGATGCGATAAATCCTTTGTTCCACGTGCGTGACAGGCGGGCGGATATTCCGTGATTCTCATAATATGCAGTGACGTTATAGGCTCGCGGCGGAACGCCGGTTGACAGGCCCGCGTTCGGGCCTCCCTGGTCGACCAGTGTGAAGTTGGCGTTGAAGCCGAAGCCGTTGAGCCCGAGGTAGCGGCCAAGCAGGAAGTCGAGCGGCTGCACCCAGGTAAGTTCCAGCCCATTGAGGATGAGTTTGCCGGGAGCATTCATCTGCTGGCTAAGCACGACCGTTGCAGCGCCCGGCCCACCGCGCGAGTTGATGGCTGCCTGCTGTGTGGGCGACAACGTATCGAACGTGATTCCATATTGTGAGAGGTAGGAGAATGGCACCGTAACCAGGGCCGGTGAGGTGAAGCCGCTCACTGACTTTCGAAATGCCGCGACTCCGACATATCCCTCTTTGCCGGTGTAATATTCGAATCCGAAGTCGATATTGTTCGACAGGTAAGGACGGAGAGTGGGATTGCCCACGCTCCCGACGTCGGCCGACGGGCTGCTGAAATTCACGCCCGGGAGCATTTGAGATGGGTTGGGGCGAGTCATTGTCCGCGACAGTGAGGCGCGAACGATCGCACGCTGGCCGATGTGAAGCGCACCGCTCGCCGATGGCAGCCAGTTGTCGTACGTGTTCTTCAGATAAACGAAATTGACGGCGTTCGGATAGCAGGCGCCGTTGTTGACGCTGCCCGTGCCGGGACAACCGCCGTTGGGCATCTGTGCGTTTCGCGGATCGGGCAATGAGACTTGTCCGCCGATCGTCTGCCAGGTCTTCACCCATCGTACGCCGGCATTGATCAGCAGCTCATTGTCGCCAAGCTGGAAGTCACCATTCGCCTCGGCGAAATTGCCCCAGGTCCGCTCACGGATATAGCCACCTGCGGCGCCGGTGTTGGTTCCGCCCGATTCCGGTGCTGCGGCGTGAAACTGATCGTATTGCGACGCCTTGCGGAATGAGTCCCAGTCGACCGTAAGGTATCCTGCTGGCCCTGAGCTGAGATAGTTGATCAGCTGACTCTGCGGGATCGACGAGCCTAGATAGGTGACTGGACCGGTCTGACCGGCGGTGAACCCGGTCCCGTACGCTGGATAGGTTGGATAACCAGCCGGCGCCGCGCCGACCACGCTCAATCCTTGGCACGGCGGCTGAGTGTTGGGCGAGGGAACAAAGACGCTCGGCTGATCGCCGCAGACCGCATTTTGCCACTGCTGGCTCGCATCGAATCCTCGGATCCACCGCGCCTGATCATCGTAGGCGCTTCCGACGTGCAGATTCAGGTGCTGATCACCCCAGGTGAGACTGCCGCGCGCCCCCTTCGTATAGGTCTTGCGCTTCTCGTCCTGGATGTTGACCCGGCCGCCGGCCCAACCGAAGTTCGCCGGGTTATTCAGGTCGACGTTGGTGGTGATCGTCGGAAAGTCGCCGCTGCTATTGTCATAATTGACGACAACTCCGGAATTGGCCGGAGTGATCACCAGGACCGACGGAACCTCGCGGTGGAACCTGCTCTTCGTGTAATTTCCGTTGATGTCGAGCTTCAGCTTGTCGCTGAACTGATATTCGAGTCCCGGGTTCACGCCCCAGTAGCGCAGGTTTTCTTTCCAGGGCCGGAATTCCAGGAACCATTGCGCATTGTAGTAAGTGCCTTGGGTGACGGTGCAGCCCTGTGAGCAGTCGCTCCGGTCGTACTGCGTGTTCACCGGAATCGCCGCGCCGTTGCGGCCGACCCAGTTGATGTCCGTGCGCAGCATGTCGTTGTGCTTCCGCGCGTACATCGAGTCGAGATACAGGTGCAGCCGGTCGCCCTTGTACTCGAGCGCTCCGATCAGATTCCACCGGTCCTTGCGGCCATATTCGTCGACGGGCCGCCCGAGGCGCGGGATGATGCCGTTGTCGATCTGCTGGATCGTCGCGCCGGGATTCTGTGCAAGCAGGAACGACCGGTCGATGACACTGCCCGCCGCCACCCCCGGAATGTTTGCATTCGAAGGCACTGTGCCCGGGATCGTCCAATTGCCGCCACCGGTGCTGTTGCAACCGGTCGCAGCGCCGCACTGAGCAGCGGAGAGGTTAGGATTGGTCCAGCCGACCGTTTCGAAACCCTTCGTCCATACTTCATTGCGCGCGCCGGCGGCGCCGACGAGCACGCCGAAATTGCCGAAGGTGTCACTCGCGAGAATGGACCCGCGATAGCCCCACTTGTTTGCGTGGGTCATCTTGGTCGTCTGTGCAGAATAGTTGAGGTGCGCGCCGGGGTTGTCGAAGGGGCGGGCGCTTCTCATGTCGACGTTACCGGCCGCGCCGCCTTCGAGCATCGCGGCTGTCGGCGTCTTGCTGACTGTCAGCTTGGTGAACAGCTCGGTCGGAAACTGATCGAGGTCGGTTTCGCGGTTGTTGCTCTGTGCGCCATCGCGGCCCGTTGATGCGGCCAGGATTGGGGCATTGTTCAACGTGACCCGAGTGAAATTTGGACCGAGGCCCCTAATGGAGACCTGGAGACCCTCACCGGTAATCTCGCGCGTAATGGTGATGCCCGGAATTCGGTTGAATGACTCGGCGATGTTCGTGTCCGGAAACTTGCCGATATCCTCCGCGAAGATTGTGTCGACGAACCCGACCGAGCGCTTTTTCGCATTCGTTGAGCTCTGCAGGCTTCCGCGATATCCGGTAATTACGATCGATTCTGCCGGCGGTGACACCTGTGTCTGTTGATCAGGCGTGTGGACAGTCGCGTCTGCCGGCTGCGCTTGCGAACCCGGAGCATCCTGCGCGGCCGCTGCGCCGGCCCATAAAGCGCAGGACGCGGCCCCCGTGAGAAGCAGGAACCGAGCACGCCGCGATACGTCGCGGCGAGAGCCGTTCGCCATGATAATCTCCCCTCTTTGTTCGTCCTCTGGCCGTCGGAACTTTCCGCAGCCAGCTCTCCTGGACGGAAGAGTGGTAACGCTAACACATCAGGCAAGTCAAGCTGAGGATATACCAATGGTATGACCACTTGCCCGCGAAGCAATTTTGACCCTACAACCGGATGTGGAGGGGTTTCCGTGGCTGTTTCCCGGCATTCGCATGGCAGGCTCTATCTCGCGGTCGTCGACCATCTCGAGCAGGCGATCGAGTCCGGGGTGTATCCCGTCGGCGGACGACTGCCGTCCGAGCGGGAGCTTGCTGAAGAGCTGGGAGTCAGCCGGCCCGTAGTTCGCGAAGCGATCATTGTCCTTGAAAGCCGGGGCCTCGTCCAAACGCGCCATGGCGCCGGCGTTTTCGTTCAGAGCGACACGCCGGCCGCCACGGGAGCCGCCGCCGACAGTGACTCAGGCCCTTTCGAAGTAATTGAGGCCCGGCGTCTCCTTGAAGGAGAAATAGCGGCGCTCGCGGCCGAGCTGGTGACCGACCGCCAGATCACCGAGATGCAGCGATTAATCGACCGTATCGGCGACATGCGACTCGACAAGGCGACTCGCGAAAAGGCCGACCGCGCCTTTCACATCGCGCTCGCCCGCGTCACCGGAAACGATGTGCTTGTCGGGATAGCCGAGAAGCTGTGGGACATGCGCTATCAGTCTGCGCTCTGCGAATATTTCTTCCGCCGCGCGCGCGAAATCGGAATCGAGCCACCGGTCGACGAACACCAGAAGGTGCTCGACGCGCTCAAGGATCGCGATTCCGAAGCAGCGCGCTTCGCAATGCGCGAGCATCTCGCTCGGGTCACCGAAAATCTCCTCCTTGCAACCGAGGAAGACGTGCGCGACCGCGCTCGGCTGAAAGTCACTGAACGCCGTTTCGATTTCGCCCGACGCGCGGGACTGAAGATGCGCCGATCCAACGAGCCTACTGGCTCTTGAACGGGAAGGGACTTGCCGTCGCAAGTGGTCAGACAAGTCTGATCACCCGCCGGGGGGCCGCTGGCGAGTGGCTGGCCAAATTGAGTGGCAGCTTTTCTTTGTTAGCTTGCGCTTCTTTGCCACCCGCCGCCAAGGGCTCGGAACAGATCGACCTGCGCATCCACAAGGCGAGCGTCGGCCTCCGCTAAATCCGCTTCCGACTGCGCGAGCGTCCGCTCGGCGTCCAGTACGGCGAGGCTGTCGGCGCGGCCTTCGCGCAGCTGCGCTCGCGTGATGCGCGCTGCTTGCTCCGCCTGGTCGCGTGCCGAAAGCAGCGCCTGACGCCGCTCGATCTCGTTCGCGTAGCGGGAGAGTGCAGTTTCGGTCTCCTCGAGCGCGGTCAGGACACTCTTGTCGAAGCGGGCCAAGTCTGCCTGGCTCTGTGCGCGGGCGCCGGCAATGCGGGCGCGGGTAGCTTCCTGGTTGGGAAAACCCCAACTGAGCAACGGCCCGGCGAGGAGGCCGACTGCGCCGCCGGTGAACAGGCTGGCGAGGCCGGTCGCCGCTGCACCAATCGAACCGCCGAGGGTGATGCGCGGATAAAGATTGGCCGTTGCAACCCCGATCCGCGCCGTTGACGCGGCAAGCCGCCGCTCGGCTTCGCGCACATCCGGGCGCCGAGCAAGTAAAGCGCGGCCGTCGCCTACCGGGATCGGCTGGGCCAGCTCCAGCATCTTGCCGTTGCTGTTGACAACCGGCCGCTCGGCGGGCGTGTGGCCCGTCAGGGTCGCGAGCCGGAAAGTTGCCGATTCCAGGTCCGCTTCGAACTCGGGGATATGGGCTCGCTGCTGGTCTCGAAGGGCAGAGACCCGGACGAGATCGAGGCGCGAGGTTCGTCCGGCATCAAAGCGCTTGCCAGCGAGCCTTACCGTTGCATCGAGCAGGTCCACGGTGTGCTTCGCTACTTCGAGACGGCGCTGGCTGGAGAGGATGTCGCCATAGGCGCGGGCGGTTTCCGCTGCGACGACCACTCGGACGGAATCGCGCTCGGCTTCCTCCGCTCCGACATCTGCGCGCGCGGCTTCGACACCGCGTCGGACTCGCCCGAACAGGTCGACTTCGTATGCGACATCGAAGCCCGTCGAAAGAGCCCAGTCGTAACCCTGGCCCGGCGCCCGATTGAGCCCGTCGGCACGGCCATATTGCGCGCTCGCACCGACATTGGTCTGGGGCAGCTGCTCGCTCCTGGCTCCGCGAAGATTGGCGCGAGCGATCGCGATATTGGCCGTCGCGACGGCAATGTCCTTGTTCGCTGACAGCGCCTGCTGGACGAGCCCGTCGAGCACTGGGTCGTTGTACAGCCGCCACCAGTCCCCACGGACCTCGTGACTGACAACCGCGCCAAAGTTCGAGCCCACGAAATGGTCCTGCGCCGTCGCCGGAACGGGGGGAGGGGCGTGGTCTGGCCCGACGGCGGCGCAGGCAGCCAGCGACAGAGCACTGGCCGAAGCGATTAGCGTTTGAAGTAAGCGCATCTTGGTCCTCACTCGGCCGGCTGGAGCACGGGCTCCGTGCCGCCGCCGCGCCGCCATTCGGCGACACGGTCGGCCAGCTTCCGGCTCACGACATAGAAGGTCGGTGTGTAAATCAGGCCGAAGCCGGTCACGCCGATCATCCCGAAGAAGACTGCGGTGCCGAGCGCCTGGCGCAACTCCGCTCCTGCGCCTGACGAAGTCACTAGCGGCAGCGTGCCGAGAATGAAGGCGAAGCTGGTCATCAGGATCGGCCGCAGGCGGATCCGCGCGGCCTCGACCGCGGCATCTATGATGGACGCACCGCGCTCCTCCGCCTGCTTGGCGAACTCGACGATCAGGATCGCATTCTTGGCGGCAAGTCCGATGAGGACGATGAGTCCGATCTGCGTCAGGACGTTATTGTCCATCCCGCGAGCGTTCACCCCTATCATCGCCGCAAGCAGCGTCATTGGCACGATCAGGATCACAGCGAGCGGCAATGTCAGGCTTTCGAACTGCGCGGCGAGCACTAGGAAGACGAACACCACTGCCAGCGCGAAGATGATTCCGGCGGTGTTGCCGGCGGCCTTCTGCTGGAAGGCGATGTCGGTCCACTCGGTTTTGAAGCCAGGCGGCAGCGTCTTTGCAATCGCTTCCATTGCGGCGATGCCCTGGCCGGTCGAATAGCCCGGCGCTGGCTGCCCATCCATCTCGACCGCCGGGAAGAGGTTGTAGCGAGTCACGCGGTAGGGTCCGGTCCGGTCCTGGAATGTTGCGAGCGAGCCGATCGGCACCATCGCGCCGCTGTTCGACCGTGCCTTCAGCTGAGCGATGTCGGTGACGTCATTGCGGAAGCGGGAGTCCGCCTGCGCAGTCACTCGATAAGTGCGGCCGAGGAGGTTGAAGTCGTTGACGTAGGCGGAGCCGAGATAGACCTGGAGCGCCTCGTTCACGCGCTCTGATGGCACTCCGAGCATGTCGGCCTTAGTGCGGTCGATGTCGGCGTACACGCGCGGAGTCTGCGTATTGTACAGCGTGAACACGTTGGCGAGCGGCTTCGACTGCGCCGCCTGTCCCATGAATTGGAACGCGGCTCCCTGCATTGCATCATAGCCGTTCGACGCGCGGTCCTGGATGATCATCCTGAATCCGCCCGAGCCGATGCCCTGGATGACGGGCGGCGAGATGACGAAGACATTCGCTTCGTCGATATCGGCGACCGCCTTGCGCATGTCTGCCTCGATCGCCTGCTCGGTGCGGCCGCGCTTCGCACGCCACCCATAATCTTTGAAGGCGAGGTAGGAGGCGCCGGTGTTCGACGCCTGCGTCCCCGAGGCGCCGTCATAGCCGGTGAACATCACCGCTGCTTCCACGCCTTCGATCTTGACCAGGCGCGCCGCCACTTTCTTGAGCACGGCGTCGGTACGCTCGAGCGAGCTTCCGGCGGGAAGCTGGACGACCGCCAGCGAATAATTCTGGTCCTGTGCCGGGATGAAGCCTGCAGGAGTTGCCCAGAAGAGCGCGACGGCAGCGGCGATCAGCGCGCCGTAGGTCAGCAACACTTTCCTGGGGTTGGTGATGAGCTTCCGCGTGACTCGGCCGTACCAGGCGGAAACGCGGTCAAAAGCCTGGTTGAACCGGTCGCCGGCGCGATGGAGCACGCCCATGACGCCGGTTTCTGCACGGTGGTAGCTCTTGGGCTTCAGGAGCATGGCGGCGAGTGCCGGCGACAGAGTCAGCGACAGAAGGAGAGAGATGAGGGTCGCCGCCGAGATCGTCACCGCGAACTGCCGGTAGAATTCGCCCGAGAGTCCCTTGAGGAAAGTCGTCGGAACGAACACTGCGCAAAGCACCAGCACGATCGCAACGAGCGCAGTCGACACTTCGTCCATCGACCGCCGCGCTGCTTCCTTGGGCGTCAGCCCCTTCTCGAGGTTGCGCTCGACATTCTCGACCACGACGATGGCATCGTCGACGACGATGCCGATCGCGAGCACCAGGCCGAACATCGATAGGGTGTTGAGCGAGTAGCCGAGCGCCGCCAGCACCGCGAAGGACCCAATCAGCGAGACCGGGATCGCTACGACCGGGATGACGGCCGCCCGCCAGCTTTGCAGGAAGACCAGGATCACCAGAACAACCAACGCGACGGCCTCGAGCAGCGTCATCTGCACCGCTTCCATCGACTTGCTGATGAATTCCGTCGGGTTCCAGATGACTCGGTAGGTCATACCGGAAGGGAAGTCCTTCGACGCGTCCTTCATTTCGCTGAGCACGCCCTGAGCAGCGGCGAGCGCGTTGGTACCTGGACGCTGGCTGATGCCGAGGATCAGTGACTCCTCGCCGGAGAGATAGCCGTTGACGCCATAATCGTCGGCGCCGAGCTCGACCCGGCCCACATCGGACAGACGAGTCACCGCACCGTCGGGCGCGGTTTTGACAATGATGTTGGCGAAGTCGGTAGGGTCCTTGAACCGCCCCTTCGTCTCCACATTCAGCTGATAGGCCGAGCGCGTGTCGTAGGGAGGCTGGCCGAGCGTACCGGCAGCCACCTGGACGTTTTGCCCTCGCAGCGCATTGACGATTTCGCCGCCGGTCAGCCCGCGCGCTGCGGCACGGCCCGGGTCGATCCAAACGCGCATTGCATAGTCGCGGCCGCCGAACATCTGCACGTCGCCGATGCCTTCGACGCGCGTCAGTCGGTCGCGCACTTGGCTCAGGATGTAGTTCGACATGTAAGCGCGGTCACGCGAGTGGTCGGGCGAAATGATGTTGATCGCCATCAGCCAGGACGGGTTTGTCTTGCGCACGACCACGCCGATCCGGCGCACGTCCTCGGGCAGGCTCGGCTGCGCCAGCGCTACGCGGTTCTGAACGAGGACCTGTGCCTGGTTGAGGTCGGTCCCGAGCTTGAACGTGACGGTGATTGTCACTCGCCCGTCGCCTGTCGACTGGCTCGACATGTAGAGCATGTCGTCGACACCGTTGATCTGCTGCTCGATGGGCGCAGCGACGGTGTCGGCGACGGTCTCGGCCGACGCGCCGGGGTAAGACGCGCTAACTGTGATCGTCGGCGGAACGACGTCGGGATACTGGCTGATCGGCAGACCAAAATAGCTGATCGCGCCGACGAGCGTGATGACGATGGCGATGACCGCGGCGAAGATCGGGCGGTCGATGAAGATTCGCGACAGGCGCACGGTGCTCGTCCTTAGTTGGCGAAGGTGGCGCTGCTCGACCGTTGGTCGACGGCGACAGGGAATGCAGCCTTGGAGGGTTCGGCGACGATCTTGGTCAGCTTGGGCTGAATCGGCGCACCAGGCATAATGCGTTGCTGGCCGCGGATCACGACTTTCGTGCCTGGCGAGAGACCCGATTTGATCACGCGAAGCCCGTCGATAACCGGACCTACGACGACCGGCACCGGCGCCGGTTGGCCATTCTTGCCAATGGTCATGACCATCTTGCCGGCTTGGTCCGTGAGGACTGCGCTATCTGGCACCAGCAGCGCCGTGACCGGCCTGCCGTTGGACAGGCGCATGCTGCCGAACATGCCCGGTGTCAGGAAGCCGCCGTTGTTAGCAAGCGTCGCCCTGGCGCGGATGGTGCCGGAGGCAGGGTCGATGCCATTGTCGGTGAAGTCGACCTGCCCGTGCCAGCGATAGTCTGGCTCGTCCTGAAGGCGGATGTCGACCGCCTGCGGCGCCGCGCCGGAAGCGCGTTCGCGCTGGGCTTTGAGCAACAGGCCTTCAGACACGTCGAAGGTGAAATAGATCGGGTCGACTGCGTTGATCGTCGTGAGCAGGGTGCCGCCCGAAGCTCCGCTGCTCACCTGGCTGCCCGCATCGACGCGGCGGTTGGAAATCCTGCCGCTGATCGGTGCGGTAACGCGGGTGAACTCGAGATCGAGCGCGCGCTGGCGGACGACTGCGTCGGCCGCGGCGATGCTGGCTTCCGCCGAACGCGCGGTGGCGCGGAGGTTATCGACCTCCTCACGCGACACGGCTTCGTCGGCGACCAGACGGAGCGCACGCGCAAGCTCTGCCCGAGCGAGCGCGGCAGCGGTGCGTGCTGCTGCGGCACGTGCCTGCGCCTCGGCCAGGGCGGCTGCGAACGGCCGCGGGTCGATAGTGAAAAGGAGCTGGCCCGCGCGGACATAGTCGCCATCGCGGAAATGGATTCCGGCGAGCTGACCTGCGACGCGCGGGCGGATCTCGACCGAGCGGCTCGGTTCGAAGCGCCCGGTGAACTCGTCATATTCGACGATGTTGCGTTGGAGCGGATAAGCGACTGCAACCTCCGCCGGGGGCATTGCCGCAGCCGGCTGCTTGGGTCCGGTGAACAGCCAATAGGCAAGCGCCATTAGCGCCAGAATCGGCACTGCGATCAGCGCCGCACGGATTGCCGGCGGCTGGCGACGGACCTGGATGATGAGCGACTCCCGCCGCCCGTCAACATTCTCGAATTCATCCTTGCGCAGAAACATCAGGCGAGTACCTCCCCACCGATCGTTCGGAGCTGCGGGGCGGCATGGGTGCTGGCCACCAGCAACTCATATTGTTCGGGCGTAAATCCGGCCGACAAGAAATCAGCGACGTTCTCGCCCGCGACGGAAAAACCGAAGTGCCAGCTCAGCACGGCTATGCGGCGCAGGGCCTCGAGGCGCTCATTGGCGAGCCCGCGATTGCCTCTTCGGCCGACGAGCCAATAGTAGAAACGGCGGAGAAGTCCGGGCTCGCGGATGGTCGACAAATCCTGGCCCCGCGCGAGCCGAATGATCGACCATTCGAGGGGCGAGAAGCTGGACTGCGCCATCATCGGCAGCGACAACGCCGGCCGGTCAACCACATCGTCTTTAAACGGTTCGATTCGAGCGAGATAAGCCATTCTTCCAGTGCCTCTTCATTGGGCGCACCTGTCCCGCGGCCGGGAGCAGCGGCTCGCGGCATGGGTTCAGCAGGCGCGAAATGCCCCATTCGGCGGAGCTCGCGGCTCCGTCGTATGCAAGTCGCTAATGTATTGAACTGGCGGGCGTCAGATCCCGCGGTGGTGTTTGCTCATGGTCGGACGCATCGCCCCTTGGTCTGTTCTTCGATGGTCAGAACGCCGGGCCGAAAATGAACCCAAGCTTTCTATACCGTTCAGTACAGAGTGAGTTAAGGAGCGTCAATCGGAATTTCTATACCGGTCGATAAAAAATTCTGCGCTACCGATAAAATCAGGCGCTCGGCCACATCATCAAGCCAGTGTCGACGAGCTTGTCGAGTTCCTCACGCGTTGCTCCAGAGCCTGCCTGCACGCAGATTCCCTGGACGACCGCGTAGAGCAGATTGGTGAGCGCTTCGATGTCGACGTGAGATGGAAGATCACCCTGCGTCTTGGCCCGTTCGAACCGCTCGATCAGAGCGCGCTTGGCGACCTTGCCGCGCTCGAGGACCTCTTCGCGGATCGACTGCGACTCCGCGCCGCAGGCGACCGACGTGATGACTCCGAGACAGCCGTGCGGCTCCTCACTTCTGCACGCATTGTCGATAGCGCCGCGAAGCAGCACCTCGGCGACGCAGCGCGCCGTCGGCTGCTCGAGCGCACGCCCGACATACTCGAGCTTCTCTCGCTCGTAGAGGTCGAGTGCCTTGCGGAACAAAGACTCCTTATTGCCGAAGGCAGCATAGAGGCTCGGGCGAGTAATCCCCATGGCCTCGGTAAGGTCCGAAAGCGAAGTGCCTTCATATCCTTTGCTCCAGAACACGCGAAGCGCCGTTGCGAGCGCGTGCTCGACGCAAAACTCCCGCGGCCGGCCACGTTGAGCGATGCATTCGGGTTTATTCATATCGACCGGTACATAATAGAAGTTGCTGAATAATCCAGAAGATTGTGTGATCGAGAATGCAGGTTAGGTCGTACGCCAGGACGAGAACGAGGGCGTCGGCTGGCACCGGCACGATCAACGAGTGGTGGAATCGCGCGCGGGCCACGAGAAGAAGCACTGCATCCGATTTTGCTGTCCGGCCTCAATAGCCCCGAAAAGCCTTGGTTCGCTGGTTGCCGGCTGACGCTTCGCCGCTGATTCAAAGGTCCTTGAGCTCGTTCAAGGCACCGATCAGCAAAAAATCGACCCCACTACTTCACCACGCGCCGCAAAGCGCCATTCCGCAATTTTAGGACGCATGCGCGAAGTCAATGCGGACGCGTTCGTCATGGTGAACCTTACCTTGACCCAATGTAGCAGCAAAACCTTCGCTATATCCTGTTGTTGCCGGTGCGGAGGATCACCATGCGTGACTTGGACCTGGCGCCAGTGCGGGCGTTCGAAGCGAATTCGCAGGTCAGCGTCTGTCTGCTGGACGGCTCCTACGTGCCCGTTCGCCTGAGACTATTGAGCTATGACAACTGCGAATTCGAAACCGAACATAAGTTCGAGCCGGGGCAGCAGGTCAACATCCATATTTTCCGGATGGGCTGGATAAGAGCCCGCATTGTCTGCACTTATTCGTCGATCGTCGAGGCGGAGTTTGACAAGGAGTGCCGGGTCTAGGGCAATCGCAGGCTCCTTGTTTGCATTTCGTCAAGGAATGTCGACTAGTCGACAAATCTGGCGTGGCGGTGGCTTTGGACGGAGCACCGCTGATGAGATTATTCAAACGGAAGCGACAGCCGGAAACGGCTGAGAATCTGGCTGCCGCGACGCGGCTCCTAGCAGTCACTGACAGAGGCAAAGACCAGACTTCCAGCGACCCGGTCCGCGAGGTTCCGGTAGCGATCCCAGTCGTGCAGCGCCTGTTCTCGATGCCGGACAGGCCTGCCGCGGAGAGCAGCCTTGCCTGACGCGCCGCCCCACGTGATCGGGCCTTTCGGCGAAAAACTGACGCTCGACCTTTTGCCTCCGGCCGACACCGGCCGCTGGACCGTGCGCCGCAAGGCCGAAGTGGTCGCGGCGGTGCGCGGCGGTCTTTTGAGCTTCGACGATGCCTGCGCGCGCTATGGCCTGGCGATGGAGGAGCTCATCACCTGGCAAGGTGCCCATCAACGTAGCGGACTCGAAGGGTTGCGGGTCACCCGCTCCCAGGAATTTCGCGAGCGCTATCGCTACTAAGCGGGTCACCGCTCAATCAAAGGTTCCGGGAATGAGCAAGAAGACTTCACTCGACCGTCTGCGCAACATTTCTAGGAAGCGCCCGATACGGGGACCGCAGCTAATCCCGACCGAAAATGCGGAGGACTGCTGCACAATGGCGATTGTGAAATGGCCCATCCCCAGCGCAACGCACTGATGATCGCCGTGGCCTTTCTGCCGATCGCATGTGACAGGGGTCCCGACCGCGATGCTAGAAACTCGGTCGCGGTCAGGCTGCCGCCGGCACGGCGCCAAACACTGCTGCCCGGATTCTCTTTCGAGGCCAAAAGCAAGCTCGGGCCGCGGAATGAACCTCTGCGGTCCACAGAGGCGGTTCGCAGGTCAGTCCAATGAGCAGTACTCCACCATCTGCCATTGGCCTGTACCTGCGAGCTTGCCTGACCACGCTCCTGTTGTGCTTGCCGGCAACACCCGCCTTTTCAGCAGACTGGCGGCTGTCGGCAATCCGGCAAACGCACTACGGCACCAGCCTCGCTTTCCTGGATGTCTCGTCGATTCAAGGCGGCGGCGGCCAGGTGTCGTTTGCTGCTTCCACTTACTTCA